>MTKZ01000051.1_pt1 | contig 143798 bp, 101 predicted proteins | sample 1042781 | NCBI WGS metagenome assembly MTKZ01 (sample SAMN06212207, study PRJNA360539) | anaerobic digester metagenome | biome: Wastewater treatment plant; material: sludge; isolation source: anaerobic digester fed with sludge from wastewater treatment plant | place: Denmark: WWTP Viborg ... | reverse complement strand
TTACGTTTCACTAAAACCTTAGTCAATCTTCGCGAAGGCGAATTTATAGAATTCAATTCTGATTACTATCAGGTCTATGCACAAAAAAACCTTAAATTCAAAAGAGTGAATGCACCAGACGAGGTATACCTGGCAGGAGATAAGATTCCTAAACAACCTGTCCTTTCTAAGCTGCGGGCAGAAGATGTAGAGCTGAAACCAGAATTTGAATACTATATGGAACAGGAGATTTATGGGCAGGTGGAATCAACCGGTAAGCTGGTAAAGTTATTCCAGGGAGGTTCAAATTCCGGTAACCATATGCTGGAATTGCTGAATGAAGAACATCTGACCGACTATTTTATACAGAAAATGAACGAATTGCTGAATGAACAACGGCTTGAGCCAAAATTAGAGCTGTTTAATTCTATTTTAAATTCAGCTGAATTTGCTCAATTATTATCAGCTGCTCAAATTTCTTATCCTGCCATCTTTGAAGTTGCAGTGAGAGAGGATGTTGAGAATAAATATTTCTTCTCCAATGATAAAAATACCTTCATTGATCTGATAGGAAAGGAATTTGATATCCGCCGAATGTTTCTCGCTAAGGTCTTTGACTCCTTATCGGAAGCAAGCAGTGTGGAAGAATTTGAGCATAGCGTGCAGGAATTTCTAAAGTTGATAAAAAATACGGTGCAAAACAATCGTAATGCTTATACTATCGCTTGTGGCACAAGTTTTCATGCTACTAAAATCGGAGCACTTTTCTTCAATGAAATAGCTGGTGTAGAGATTATACCTATTCTACCAGGAGATTTTAGGGGTGAATATTCCAATTGCATCAAGGATAATGACCTCATTATTGGTGTTTCTCAATCCGGTGAGACCAAAGATTTGATAGATATCTTCAACGATATTGAAGCTAAGAATCTGAATATCAAGAAAGTGGTGCTGGTAAATAATCTCAATTCTACTCTCGGACAGGAAAAAGGAGATCTGGCAATCCAGATTCTTTGCGGCCCAGAAATTGCCGTTCCTGCTACCAAAAGCTTTATGAATCAGATAACTTTACTATATTATCTGGCAATTAGAACAGCTATAATGAAACTTCAGGAATTGCAACAATTTGACCCTGAAGAACAAAGACAAGAAAAACTGGAAAAGTTGAATCAGCGTGAACAAACTCTTGCCTATATTCCATCTTTAATCAGTGAAACTCTGGAGAACACTTCTGATATCATTAATTCCATTGCGGCTAAAATCTATATGGAACCTTCCATTCACATTCTAGCTACTAAGATTAGTGGTGTAGCAATGGAAGGAGCTTTAAAGATTAGAGAGACCGTACTCAATCACGCTGAAGGAAGAGAATCCTCCGAATTCAAACACGGACCCAATACTATTCTGGGTAAAAACACCGTTTTTGGCGTAAAAAATGTCCGCAATTTTACCCGTTATTTCAATGATGTTTTAACCAATGTGGATGAAATAGCAGAAAGACGAGGCATCTCAAGAGCTGATACCCGCAAGATCAATAAAGCTCTGGTGGATTATATCTTCTGGGGCACTATTCCATTTAATCTTTCTCCAGAAGCAGATAAACTATTTAAAAATACTATAGATCAAAATGACTTTTTCAGTACCCTTTATCGTCACTATCCACTTATTTATGTTACCGGACCAGATGAGAGAGATGTGAATCTCACCATTTCTCAGATTAATACGCATAAAATCCGCGGAGCAGACACCTATGTAATAGCGGAAGAAAACGATCAATTGCGTAAAAATGCCGGAGATAATCCACATAAGGGCGAATATTACGGCTGGAACTATGTGATTTTACCTAAAACAGGAGACAGTTTATTAACCTGTTTTTCTGCTTCTGTAGTGCTTCAGCTTCTAGCATTAAAAATGAGTGTACGCAAAATGAAAAAGCTGGATAAACTCAATGTTAAAGACCATGGAGTGCATCCTGATGTACCCAAGAATGTTTCCAAATCCATAACGGTGGATTAAACTTTATGTTACGCATAGGTTATGGTTACGATGTGCATCGCTTAGTGGCAGGCAGAAAACTGATACTGGGGGGTGTAGAAATCCCATTTGAAAAGGGACTGGAAGGACATTCCGATGCCGATGTAGTCCTGCATTCAGTTATAGATGCACTTCTGGGTGCATTGTCTCTCGGTGACATCGGTTCACATTTCCCCGATACTGACCCACAATATAAGAATATTGATAGTCGCATTCTCCTTCAGAGAACTTTTTCTCTGGTGCAAGCGGAAGGTTTTACTCTGAATAATCTTGATTGCACCATTTGTGCAGAAAAGCCAAAACTTCAACCCTATATTGAAAAGATGAGGGCTAATCTGGCAAATGATTTAGCCTGCGATATATCTCAAATTAGCTTAAAAGCCACTACAGAAGAAGGTTTAGGTATTTCTGGTAGTGGTGGAATTTCTGCCACCTGTATCTTATTATTGAAGAAACAATGAAAGCTATAGGTGTTTTTGGTTATCATCATACTGGTAAAACTACCCTTGCTGCTAAGTTGATTACTTCCCTAAAAGAGAAGGGATACCAGGTGGCAGCTATCAAAGATATTCATAACGAAAACTATCGGTCGGATAAAGAAGGTTCAAATTCCTGGCGTTTAGCTCAAGCTGGAGCAAATCCAGTTTTTGCAAAAGGTCTTTATGATACAGCTTTAATTTTCAATTCAGCCCTAAATTTCCCCGAAATGCTGCATTTTTTAAATGCTGATTGGCTGGTAATAGAAGGTTTTCGGGAAGCAGCTTTACCTAAAATTATATGTGCAGAAAACCTCAATCAAATAGAAGAACTTTTTGATCCTACCGTTATAGCCATTACTGGAGAAATCTCACATTCCCTGCAAAGCTATAAGGATATACCCATCATAGATTATAAGACCGATTTTGATAAAATCTTGTCGCTGGTTTTACTAAAAACATTTGATATTTTACCTCAAAGTGACCCGGAGTGCTGTTCTGCCTGTGGGACTACCTGTTATCAAATGGCAATAGACATTTTGCAGGGTAAGGCAAAGAGAGAAGATTGCGTGCTGGATAGTAAAAACTCCATTATTATCAGCATTGGTGGCAAACCTTTGACTATTGTCCCCTTCGTGCAAAATCTTTTCCGCGACACTATTTTAGCAATGGTTTCTAATCTTAAGGGTGTTGATTCTGCGCAAGAGATTGAAATAAAGATAAAGAATAGAGATGAACGACCTCTTCAATGATTTCTTTGCTAATCAGAATCCAGAATATGTAAAAATCTGGCAAAAATCAGTAGTAGGCATTGCTGGAGTAGGAGGTCTGGGCTCTAATATTGCTATTTCTCTCACCCGTGCTGGAATAGGAAAACTAATTCTTGCAGATCCAGATACCGTTTCAAATTCAAATCTCAGCCGACAACAGTATTTTTTGAATCAGGTAGGTCTACCGAAAGTGGCAGCTCTGAAGGATAATCTAATGAATATAAGTCCGTTTACTCTAGTTAATCCCTATCCCTTAAAAATTACACCGGTTAATCTTTCTATGATCTTTGGTAAGGTAGATATCCTTATAGAAGCTCTGGATGATGCCGACCAGAAACAGATGCTTATAGAAAATTGGCAAGAACTCTATCCTGAAAAATACCTTATTGGCGCTTCAGGAATAGCTGGTGTAGGGAAAAATGAACTTATTCACACAGAGCAGATAGGCACACTTTTTCTGATTGGAGATGGAATCACTGAGATAGAAGATGGAATGTATCCTACTGCCGCAAGAGTGGCTGTTGTGGCAAATATGCAGGCAAATCTCTGTCTGGAACTATTACTGCAAAAAGGAAATTGATTATGCTCACAATTACGGTTAATGGACAGGAAATACCTTGGGAAGAAGGAATGACCATAAGAACTGTCCTAAATAAAATGAACTACAGTTTCCGAATGCTGGTAATAAAAGTGAATGACAAAGTGGTAAAAAAAGAGGATTGGGATAGTTTTCAGGTTCCCCCAGGAGCAGATGTCAAAGTTATTCATCTTATTAGTGGTGGTTGATTCTTACCTCAGCTATTAAATTTCCTTTATATGCCCAAAACTATTTCTCTGCCTCAAGTTTATAGTATTCTACGGAATCATCAAGGTCCGCAACATTGGTGGCCTGGAGAAACTCCAGATGAAATCATTATCGGCGCTATCCTTACCCAGAATGTAGCTTGGAAGAATGTTGTAAAAGCATTAGATAATCTTCATTCTGCGGGTATTTATACCTTGAAAGACCTTGATGCTCTGCCAGTGGAAACTATAGCACCCCTTATTCGTCCCACACTTTATTATAACCAAAAAGCTATGAAACTCAAAACTTTTACCAATTTTCTGCGTGAAAGATACCAATTTAATCTTTGTAAGATGTTTTCAGAAGAACTGCAAACGCTGCGTTCAGAAATGCTAAAACTTAAAGGATTGGGTCCAGAAACCGTTGATTCTATCCTGCTTTATGCTGGTTCAAAACCTGTCTTCGTCATAGATGCATACACTATCCGTCTTTTAACTCGCCTTGGATTCACCGATAAAGAAATGAACTACTCCCAATGGCAAAAATTTATCACTGAAAGAATTCCCGCAAATGTAGAACTTTATAACGATTTTCATGCTCAGATAGTCAATCTTTGTAAGAATATTTGTCGCAATAAACCCCGCTGTAAGAATTGTCCTCTCATCTCATATTGCACTTATTATCTAAAAAATAAAGAAAATCCTGTCGCTTCCTCATAATTTTTTCAATGCTTATCTCTTCCCCTTTTTTAAATATAGAGCTAAACCCAAACACATATCCAGCTTATGTCCACTTTCGGACATAAGTCGGACATAAGCTGGACATAAGCTGGACATAAGCTACCCATCCAGAGTCAAAAAATGAGAATTATACAATCATTGGATGTACCCCAAGAAAAAAACTATAATTGATGCATTATTAATAAATAAATCAATAAATTAATCGGTTGAAATACTCCACTCTTTGAAAGAGATATTTCACAGAAAAATTGTTTTAACAAGTTATTTTTGTTGTCAGATCTCTTTCAAAATTAGATTGTCGGATAGGATTATTCCCTTAAGCTTCGTCTTATACCCTCTCATAGAAGAGAAATTATAAAAAGGTTTAATCTAAGAAACTTTAAATCTTATCTTGACAATCAATCTTATTTATTTTCACTTAATAACTAATGAAAAACTATATATACATCGCTAATAGAAAGCCCATCAAGGTTTAAATTACAGATTAAGGAGATCAAATTGGGGTCTAATAATTATACGATGCATCATATTCCTTTTAGTGAAAATCTGTTAGATTTTGCTTTAAGGCAGGTAGCCGATAATTCTATTTTTGTATTCCCTACGAGAGTATCAGCGGAAAAAGTAAGAGAGAAATTCCTTAGAAATTGGAGTTTTGAAGATTGTAAATTTATCTCTATTGATGATTTTAAAGACTACCTGATTTTACCTTCTGAACCACCTTTAACCGATGAAAAACGTTTACTTTGCCTCTATCAAGCTTTGAAACCAGAAGATAAAGAATTTTTCCATTTCTACACCTACTTTGATTTAATCAATTGGGGTAATGATTTCTTCCAATTTTTTGAAGAATTGAACGATGAAAATATCAATCCTGAAGAAATTAAAAATAGGGTTAACCTTTTACAATGGCAGGAAGAATTTCTGGACAAGATCTTAGTTATACGCAATAATTTTAAACAACTCCTTAATCAAAAAGGACTTACTGACCCAATATTTTATCGATTAGCTTCTCAAATCAAAGTCCCCTTCTCGGAACATAAAGTAATTTGGGTAAATCAATATTATTACACACAGCTGGAACTTGCTATTCTTGATGCCCTGATAGCATCAGAAAATGAGGTAGTCATTATCTCCCAAACGGAAAACCCTATATTTAATCCTAAAGATAGAGAAATTACTCCTTTGAATTTAGATAAATTAGCTAAAGAGCACTATCTAACCGAAAAAATAGAAGTGATAGAAACAGAAAATGAAGATCAGATGGTGATTTCTTTTCTGGGAAAACTAACTCAAATCTATCCTTCAGATGGAACTTATGCTCTAATGGATAGCCATTTCTGGGATAAACACTACCGTAATTTAATGAATCCTGAATTTTTTGAATTCAGTGATACCATAAACCTCGTAAATTCCGGTCCTTACCAATTCTTGAATATCTTGTTAGAACACTTAAAAGCTAAAACTACACTTTCTTTATCAGGAAAAGAAATAATCGCTCTTCCCATCAAAAAAGTCATTGATGCCGTTGGAAATGAGAGTTTTGTGCGTTATTATTTTCCCCATAATCTAGAAGAAAACAAAAAGATATTATGGAATGAGCTAACTTTTCTACGCTCCAAAAATATCTATTGGTTAGATAAAAATCTGAAATGCGCACAAAATTACTATAATGCTACCGATTTTAAAATAATATCCACCCTTTTAAATCAACATTTTGATTTACTTGAAGAAATTGGAACTATCAAGAGTCCTTCAGATTTGATGAAACTTATAGATGATGAAGAAAATCCGCATAGTCTAAAAATCAGAAAGATGTGCAATGAACAGGAACTCCTCTCTAGTAACCTTTTAGAGCAGTTTTATCAAAGAGTAGCTAATTTTGCCAGTATTGATAATCTGCATTTGGTTTCGGATTGGAATCATTTCTTTTCTGAATCGGATAGGAATTTAGCTATTAATGTCTTCCGTCTGTTTCTGGACTTCCTTGAAAATGCAGGATATAAGTTTTACCGGGATTATCCTAAAAATGATAATCCTATCATCATAACTAACCTGCTGGATTTGCGCAATCTCCGCTATGATAATCTTATCATCTTCCACGCTATAGAAGGAGAATTTCCCTCAACTCCCAAACCTGTATGGCTTTTAAATGAAAATCAAAGAAAACAGCTCGGTCTTAAAACCTATAACGATTTACGAGAATGGGAACGATACTATTTCTTCCGTCAGATATTGACATCCAGAAATGTCTTGATTTACACTTATCGCAGTATGGATTTGGATATAGAACCTGGAAGCTTTGTAACTGAACTACAACAACTTAGGCAAAATGTAGCTATTACTAACAGCCAGTTCCATTATGATAAACCCAAAATCCCTATCTCGAAATTGTATAAAGCTTTTATAAAAAAATATAGCTCGCCAGAAAAAAGTTTAATCAATCCTTATCCCGATTACCTTTCACTTAGTGAACAAAATCAGCTGCTTGATGAACAAGATTTTTTTATCATTCCTTGCGAACCACAACAAGATTTTGGTAAAGAGCTAACTTTAACTTGCCCCTATTACAATCTACAACAACTACTTGAAAATCCTTTTGTATGGTTTATCCAATGTTTACAAAAATTGAATGAGATAGATTTTAGACCGCAAGATAGAGTCTCAGAAATGATGGTAGGATCTCTTGTTCATAGATTCATATCCGATCTTCTTTCTCCTTTAAATGGAAAACGCTGCTCTCTTGAGGAGTTAGAATCAGTGCTTAATCAACGCGAATCAAGTCTTTCTACTAAGTTTAATGATTTACTCTCTAGCGATGATTTCTTCTTTCTGCTACCTCAAAACCATAGTCTTCAATTTATAAGAGATATATATTCCAGTCACTTGGCTCAATCTATTAAAAGTTTCTATTGGGATTTCTTAGTTCCGAAGATAGAAAATAATAATTTCACTTTATATGTTGAAAAAGGAAAATATGAAGAGAACTCCACTAAAGAAAGTCCTTTACCTCTGAAATATGAAAGTAAAGAAAACCAGGTAAAAGTTATATTGCGCGGAAGATCCGATTTAAGATTTGAAGCTGCCAACCAAAAAATTATTGTGGATTTCAAAACTGGAAGAAATCCAAATAAAAATCAATTATATTTCTATGAATGGCTTTATTACCGATATATCCAGGAAGATATGGATATCTTTTCAACCTTCTGGATAATAAGTGATAATGAAACCAAGTTTAAATCCAGTAAGGACTCAGCCTTAAAATGGAGGAATAAAGTTTATACCATTCTTGCTAATTGTATAGCTGAAGGATATATATTAGGTAGGAATTTAGAAGAACTTAAACAGCTAAAAAGAATTACTCGGGCTGACCTTTATCGTCCTAATAAAGGAGGCAACAATGAATAACTCTACTATTAATATTATAAAAGCTAGTGCTGGAACAGGTAAAACCTATCGTTTAGCAGTTGAATATGTTAGACTTGTCCTGCAGTATGGCTCTGAGATAAACCTTGATGCCATTCTTGTCCTCACTTTTACTCGTAAAGCTACCGCTGAAATTAGAGAACGTATAGTTGAACATTTAGAGCTTTTAGCTTCTACCACTGATGATAATGTGAAAAATAAGAGAAAAGATTTGCTTCACGCTATCTTTAACGATGAAAACAAATCTGAATTAAGTCCTTCAGAAAAGAATAATTTGGAAGCTGCTCTGCAAAAAATAAAAACCGACCATCAACAACTTCAGGTTATGACTATAGACTCCTATATAAACAATATTTTCCGTAACCTGGTCAATCCACAAAAAAACTTCGGTGACTTTGAAATAGATGAAGATATAGTAAAAAAAACCTTACCCCTTCTATATCAGTATCTGCTTAATTCTAATCCTGAACTTTGCCAGAAAGTAGAAAATCTTCTGAAATCCAGATTAACTTCCTCAATTGATAGCTATAATACATTCTTCCACTCTCTGATTCATAACCGCTTAATGTTCCACTTAATCAAAGCAAGCAAGAATTGTTTTGATTCCGATTCTTTAATGTACCTCTATGAGCACGAAGAAATCTGTGAAGAAAGAGCAAAGGGGAATTTAGAAACAATTAAAGAAAAAATGGTAAATCTCATAAATTCAATAGGAACAAGTAACCCTGTGGATAAAAATAATGTACCAGTTTCTTTTATAGAACTCTTTAATTCAAAGTTTATAAATTTCTTCCATCCTTTCCCTTCAGAACTTGAATCATTAATTGCTGAAATTGAGAATTTATTCACTTATTCAGAAAGTGAGGGAGAAGAAAAAGAAAAGATTAATCTTAGATATAAGATGTTAACGATATTTTTTGAACTAAAGCATAATGATAGTTGTATCTTTAATGGGAATAAGTTTAGAAAAAGTATATATAATGAGATAAAAATTATATGGAATATGAATTTTAATGCATTGATAGAAGAAATGTCCGACTATTTTTTATACAAAAAATTCATTCCCGAACAGCGTTATATCCTGAGAATATGGAAAGAAGTTTTAGAAGAATATGACAAACTGTTATATAACAACAAAAGATTAACCTATAATGATGTTTCCTGGCTCACTCTGGAAAGTCTATTAAAAGGTGATGAAGAAAGTATTGATTGGGATAATACTAATATTGATAATGAATTCTATCTATTCCTCACCCATCGCACTCATTTCCTTTTTATTGATGAATTTCAGGACACTTCACTTTTGCAGTTTTTTATCCTTAAACCTATAATGCTGGAATTGAGTTCTGGCTCAGGAACTACAGAAAATCAAAAAGTTGTTGTTGTAGGTGATGAAAAACAATCCATTTTTGGCTGGAGAGGTGGTGAAAGAGACCTCCTTCTTAATCTAAAAGAAATCCTCCCTACTGTTTCTCAAAATTCTCCTAAAGATGAAATTCTCAATAAATCCTATCGTTCCAGTCAAGCAATGATGGATTTTATCAACTATGTCTTTTCTAATGAAGTTTTTCAACAAGGTTTAAAAGAAAAAAACCTGGTCTGGGAATACTCAAAATGTGAAGCAGCCGTAAAACAAAAATATCCAACTAATTTAGAACTCTATATCAATCATTATTCTAAAACGGATGACAATGCAAAAAAAGACAATATTATAAGGGAATTTGTTCAGAAATCTATCCAACCCGCCTGGGAACAAAATAAAGATAAAAAAGATTACACTATGGCAGTACTTTGTCGAACTAATTCTCAATTAGAAACAATGCAATTACTCCTGGAAGAAGCTGGAATTGAAAGTATCTACCAACCCAGTAGTTTGATAACTGAACATCCCTTCGTCTATCCCTTAGTTTCTTTACTCAAATTTGTCAATTATAATGATTGGTTAGAATTCCTCACTGTCCTTCGTTCTAACTACATTATGCTCAAATCTAAACCCTTAAAGAAAATAATAACTATCATCAATCAATCTATAAATAGTTCTGAACCACCAGATTTCTCGGAATATCCACTGGTTCAGACTTTATATAAGTTTTCCCAAAAAGAAAGGGAAAACATTTCAAATCTTTGTCTTGAATTTTTGGACCTATTCTTACCCAAGAACAATCTAACCGAACGAGATTACATAAATATCAATGCCTTTATTTCACTAATTCAAGATTATGAGCTTAATAAAACCGATAAAACTAAATCCATTCCCGCTTTCCTTGATTTTATGGATGATAATCAAGCACAGGATTTTATGAAACAGGTTCCTTTAAGTGGAGATATCCCTCTGCAACTGCTAACCATACATAAAGCTAAGGGTCTTGAATTTAACCAGGTTTTCCTCTTCTATGATCTCTCATCTTCTTCTAATTCCGATGCTTATAACCTTTCTTTATATCCCAAATATAAGGATAAAACCTTTGAAAAGCTAAGTGATATTGGTTTTACCTGCCACTATGATAAAATCCTTAAATATTCCAGTAAAAAAGAATTATTTGAATTAGCAGAAAGAGAAGATATGATGGAAGAAATGAACACTCTTTATGTAGCTTTTACGCGGGCAAAAACTTCTCTAAATTTATGTATGGTTTATGAAGGTAAAGATGAACTGGATGATATTATAACAAATAAACAAGATAGTAAAAACTATCTACCTTTTCTAATAACTATAATGATTAGGAATTATCTTTGCCAGTTAAATAATGAACCAATACTATCAGATAAAAAATGGCATTCCATACAATTCCCAGCAGAAACAGATGATGCCTCAGACAAAAATGAAAAAGAAATTACATCTGAAAAACCTGATCTTACTAATCTATATTCCGTTCTTCCTCCAAAAGAACCGTATGCTCTAAAAGAATTATCCGATGCCAGAAAAAATATGTTTATGATGCTGGGTAATAAATGGCTAATTAATCGCCCTAACCTCTTTGGAGACCTTATCCATTATTATCTCAGTTTTCTGAAAAAAAATCTTCCCGAAGAACACGAATATGCTTTAAAACAATGTTTTTTGAAGTATGGCACTCTTTTAACCCGTACAGAAATAGAAGAAAAAATAAATTCTTTGAAAAATAATCTTCCTGTCTCTGAATTGTTTCCTCCTGATTACGATAAAGTCTTTACCGAATTTACTATCTGGTTTGAAGGTAATCAATATCGCCTGGATCGCTTGCTTCTTGATACCAAACGAAAACGCGCTCTTATCCTGGATTACAAAACTGGAGTAACAAAAGAACAAGAACAGTTGCAACGCTATAAAACTGCTCTAGCCAATTTGCCCGCTATCAAAGATGGCAACTTTAGTATAGAAGCTAAATTTATCCCCTTAATTTTGTGATACTCTTATATTCTCCTTGATAGAAAGCAAAAGTTATCATTCTCCAGTTTTTTTGTAATGAGGTATTAAGAAATGATTCTTTTGATATAAATATTTATTATGGAACAAATAATGCTTAAAATATTAAACGGTTTTTATAGAACTATATTTTATAATATTGACTTTTAACTTTAAATGTAATAGCCAATGAGAAATAAAGGAATTAATTATGAAAGTTAAGAAGCTGATTTTATCGCTGATAGTATTTAGTTTCATTTTCTGCTCTTTTTTATTTGCTGATGAATCCAGAACTATCACATTTTCCAATCTTCCTTCCACTACAAGACTTCTAAATAATAACCAATATGGCTTTGAAGTAAAATTTGAAACCGGAAAATTAGAACTTAAAGAAGTCACAACGAAAGCCGGAACTTTTGATGAACTCAATATTGAAGGCTATAATTTTACTCCACGAATAGGTGAACCTAAGCTTCCTATGCAGAGTAAATTCTTTGCTGTTCCAATCGGAGCAACGGTAAATTTTGAGATAATGGATCGTAAATTAGAAACTCTGGATAAAACAAATTCATTGCTGCTTCATCCTGTAATTCCCACTCAGCGTTCTGTTTCTAAATCCGAAAATCCCTCTTTAATCCCCTTTGAAATGAAGGAAGATATCTACAAACTTGATTCTTTCACTAAAAATGAGCTTTTTTATGTGGAAGAAATAGGCTATATGCGTGGAGTTCGTCTTTTCCAGATGTTCTTTGAACCGATAAGCTATAATCCAGTTCAAAAAGAACTTCAGGTTACCAAAGAAGTCACGGTTAGGATATCTTTTAATAATCCAGATTTTGCAGCTACAGAAGAATTACTCGCTCGCACAGCTTCCTATGAATTTAATGAACTATATGCTAAAACTCTATTTAATTGGCAAAAAGATGAGCGTTCCAGTATTGTGCGTTATCCCACCAAGATGCTTATTCTCTGTCCAGTTGGATATACATCTTATTTCCAGAGCTTTGTAGATTGGAAAATTCAGCAGGGGTATGCTGTTACCGTGGCTACAGTGGGTTCAGGAGGTACTATAACCAATAATACCACCAGTGCAATAATTAGCTATATGCAAAGTGTCTGGTCTTCCGCTACTGCTCAAAATCCTGCTCCTACCTATCTTTTAATTATTGGCGATGAATCTGGCACTATTAGTATTGTTACTAATTCGGGTTCTACAGATACTCATCCAACCGACCTGAGTTATGTTCGTTTACAGGGTTCTGATTATGTTCCAGAAATGTATTTTGGGAGATTTTCCGTTTCTTCTACCACAGAACTTACCAGTATTGTAAATAAAACTATCACCTTTGAAAAAACCCAGATGACAGATTTAAGCTATCTCGGAAAAGTAGTTATGATTGCTGGAGCAGATGCCACTTACGGTCCAACTCATGGAAATGGCGCCATCAACTATGGAACTCAGTATTATTTTAATTCCAGCAATGGTATAACTTCTAATACTTATCTCTATCCTGCTTCCGCCAGTAGTGATGCTAATATAATAGCTAACGCCAATGAAGGTAGAGGCTATTTAAACTATACTGCTCACGGCAGTGAAACTGGATGGTACGATCCTTCATTTACAGTGTCTAATGCAAATGCTTTGACTAATGCCGGGAAATTTAGTGTCTTTGTGGGAAATTGTTGCTTAACCAATAAATTCAATTATTCAGGTGGACCTTGCTTCGGTGAGGCTATTATCCGAAAAGCAAATGCAGGAGGAGTTATCTATATAGGAGGAACAAACTCTACTTACTGGGATGAAGACTACTGGTGGACAGTCGGAGCAAAAGGAACAGCAAATGGTTCTGCTCCTACCTATAATGCCAGTACCTTAGGTGCTTATGATGCTATGTTCCACACTCATAATGAAGCTTTCACTAACTGGGCTCAAACCACTGGTGAAGTTATCTGGATGGGAAATATGGCTGTTTCTCAGGCAGCTAGCGCTTTAACTAATTACTATTGGGAAATCTATTCCATTATGGGGGACCCTTCTTTGATGACCTATTTTGGCGTTCCCTCTAATAATACTGCTTCTTATAACCATCAGATTATTGTTGGAGCTACCACTTTTACTATCACAGGAGCAGCACCCTATTCCAGAATCGGTTTAACAATGAATGGAATTATATATGGAACAGGAATAACTGATGCTTCTGGAAATTTAACCTTAAATATAGTTCCTTTTACTAATCCAGGAACAGCCAATCTGGTTATCACTGCACAAAATAGAAAAACCGTTATTGATAATATTAATATTATATCTCCATCAGGTCCCTGGATGACTGTATCTTCTGTGGTTTATGAGGATGATAATAATGATATCCCGGAATATAATGAATCTGGATTTTTTGATGTAACTTTCACTAATGTTGGTTCTGCTACTGCCACCAATGTAAGCTGTGTTTTGTCTTGTCTCACTGCTGGTATTACTATTACTAACAATACTATCACTATTCCTTCTTTAGCTATCAGTGCTTCTACTACAGTAGATAATGCTTTTACCCTCAATATCTCCGATAACATTGCCAATGGTACTGTGGCTAATTTCACCATTACTATGACTATAACAGGATATTCTCCCTGGACCTATGAATTTACCAGGACTATATCTGCCCCTGCTCTGGAATTTGGAAATATTACTATCTTTGATCCCATGGGAAACAACAATTGCAGATTAGACCCTGGAGAAACGGTTACTATCTCTTTGTTTTTGAAGAATAATGGAGGTTCTGTATCCCCTTCTGGAATAGCAACTATGACCTGTTCTAATGCAGGGATAATCATAAATAACGGTTATGCAGCTTTTGCATCTATATCAGCTTCCGGTAATGCCACTCTTTCTTTCAATCTAACTGCCAGTTCCAGTTTAACTATAGGAACCACAATTACTCTGAACTTTAATGCTACAGCTGGTGCCTATAGTGCTAATAAAATTGAACCTGTAACCATAGGACTTATCTTAGAAGACTTTGAAACAGGAAACTTCAATGCCTTTGGCTGGACTATGGGAACCTATCCCTGGATTATATATTCCAGCACTCATCATAGTGGTAACTACTCAGCTCGTAGTGGAACTATAACTCACAATCAATCCAGCACTCTGGAAATAATCAGAATCTTCAGCTCAGCTGGAACACTCTCTTTCTGGTACAAAGTTTCTTCTGAAGCCAGTTATGACTTTCTTAAATTTTCAGTTGATGGAATAGTTCAGGGAAGCTGGTCAGGAACTGTAGACTGGACTCAAGTGAGTTTCACCATTTCTGCAGGACAACATACCTTTCAATGGGCATATACTAAAGACTCATCCGTTAGTAGTGGTTCTGATTGTGGCTGGATAGATGATATCCTCTTCCCTGCTTCCATTGCTTATATTCCTCCTACTATAACCTATTCCCCTTCAAGTTTTAACCAGCAATTAAATCCTGGTCAGACAGCCATACAAAACCTGGTCATTGGAAATACAGGAACTGGAACTTTGAACTATACCGTTTCTCTACCTACAGGTACTACTACAGTTCTTAATGAGAGTTTTGAAAATGGAGGTTCTATTCCTTCTGGTTGGACTCAAGCCTATGTGAGTGGTTCTGTAGCCTGGACTTTTACTACAGGTGGATATTATGGACATCCTTCATCTGCTTATAGTGGTACCTATAATGCCAGATTTTTTTATAACAATCGGAATGGATATACAACTAAATTAATCACTCCTTCTTTAAATCTTAGTGAAGCAGAGACTGCTACTTTAACCTTCTGGCATACCCAGGAAGTCTGGAGTGGAGATCAAGACCAACTTAAAGTTTACTATCGCACTTCTTCTACCGGTTCCTGGAATCTTATCACCAGTTATACTTCCAGTATCGCTAACTGGACTCAAGAAACTATTACCCTACCCAATCTTACTTCTACTTATTATATTGCTTTTGAAGGAATCGCTAAATATGGATATGGTGTCTGTCTGGATAATGTAATAGTAACCAAAAACTCATCTGCAACTATTCCAACCTGGCTTACAGTTGCAGGTGGCAATTATTATACGGGAAACATAGCTTACAATGAACCAGCTCAAACTATCCCAATAGGCTTTAATTCTACTGGTCTCAGTCTCGGTACTTATAATACTAACCTTATTATCAGCAGTAATGACCCGACTAATTCTTCTGTAAATCTTCCAGTAACCCTGACTGTTTCTGGAATATCAATTCCTGTTATTGTGGTTAATCCTTTAACTATTAATTTTGGTACTGTGGCAGTTAATAGCAGTGTTCAGGAACAGTTCTCCATCCAGAATACAGGAACAGCTGCACTTTCTGGTGAAATAACTACTCCTGCAGGTTATAGTGTTGCGGAACTCACTGTAAAAGAAAGTAGTTATATTTCTTCCTCCAGACAGAAAGATTATATACACAATACTCTGAGTTATTCAATTAATCCTAATTCCAGCAAAATCTATAATTTAATCTTTACTCCTGTATCAGCAACAACCTATGCAGGTAATGTAGTTATTACCAGCAATGACCCTAATAATCCTTCCTTAAATATTGCGGTCACTGGAGCAGGTTATATTCCTAATACACCTCCAACTATCAATCTTCCTGACAGTTTCAGCTTCATAAAAAATGGAACTTTGCAGGTAGACTTTTCTTCTTACATTTATGATGCAGATAACGATGCACTTCAGATTAATTACAGTGGCAATAATAATATTCAAATCCAGATTCAGAATTATCTGGTAACTTTCTCAGCTCCAGTAAACTGGACTGGAACTGAAACTATAACTTTCTCTGTTTCAGATGGTTCTGCTATTGCTTATGATCAGGTGGAGGTTATCGTTTTCCCTTCTCCTATGCCAGATTGGAATGTTGTGGTTTATCCTAATAATTCTGCTACAGTCTATGGTATTGTTACTATTGATGGTGAGGCCTGTGAACTCAATGATTGGGTCGGTGCATTTGTTGGAAATGAATGTAGAGGAATGGCAGAAGTGGTCACTGATAATGGAATGGCTTATACAACTCTTTTAGTTAATCTTGCCACAGATGGAGAAAATATCAGCTTCAGAATCTTTGAAGGTAGCACGGCTACTATTTATCCTGTTCTGGAGACTTATAATCTTCATTTTGGAGAGGAACTCGGTCCTATAAATCTCAATGGAGTCTCCTCTATAGAACTTGCTTCACCTGTAGTTTCTCTATCCCTTTCTGCTGAGGGTTATCTTCTTACCTGGAATGCAATTCCCTATGCCAATCAATATAAAATCTATCGTTCTACATTGAATCCTTATGAAGGTTTTGAATTAATTGCTACGGTGTCGGATTTGCAATATATAGATTCAGAAGTACATAATAAAGCTTTCTACTATGTGAAAGCTGTAAATAACCAGATTTCTAAATATTGAAGGTCATTATGAAATATATACTACCCTTAATCCTGCTAATACTGATTTCTTTGCCTGTGCTGGCAAGAGATTGGAATGAATACTATTTTCAGTTTGAGATTCACGATAAATCAGAACTGGAGTCCCTGACTGAGATTATATCTATTGCCAAAGTTCAGGGAAATGTAGTCTGGGCATTTGCTAATGATGAAGAATGGCAAACTTTTCAGCAACTTGATTATCAACCTCAATTGCTCCAGAAACCTGGTTATGGAATTGAACAACCTATGCGGGAAGTGGGAGATTCCTTCAAGGATTGGTATACTTATCCCACTTATGAAGCTTATGTTGCTCAGATGTATGCCTTTGCTACAAATTATCCTGATCTCTGTCAGATTTATGATATTGGAACAACCATTAATGGACGCAAAATCCTCTTTGCTAAAATCTCAGATAATGTTAGTCTGCACGAAGCTGAACCTGAGGTGCAATATTCAGCTGCTATTCATGGAGATGAGACCTGTGGCTATATGACAATGTTGCATTTAATTGATTATCTATTAAGTAATTATTCTACTAATCCGAGAGTGCAAAATCTGGTTAATAATCTGGAAATCTGGATTAATCCTCTTGCCAATCCCGATGGCACCTATTATGGAGGAAATAATTCCGTTTCAGGAGCCCGTCGTTATAATGCAAATGGTTATGACCTGAATCGTAGTTTTCCTGACCATTGGGGAACTCCAAGTGCTCCAACTCAACCAGAAACTACCATCTTTACCAATTTTGCAAATGCTCATCACTTCATTTTATCCGCCAATTTTCATGGTGGCTCTGAGGTGGTAAATTATCCCTGGGATGGAACTTATACCTCACACATAGATGAAAATTGGTTTATTGACCTCAGTGCTGATTATGTAAACACAGCTCGTCAGGTATATAGCGGTTATATGACCAGTCTGTATTCTACCGGTTACACAAATGGTGCAGATTGGTATGTAATTCATGGAGGAAGACAGGATTATTTTACCTATTTTCAACACTGTCGTGAGGTCACTATTGAACTTTCCAATACCTATATAACTCCTGCCTCTCAATTAGAAAATTACTGGAATTACAATTGTAATTCACTTCTGGGTTATCTGGAAAATGCTCTCTATGGACTACAGGGTATAGTTAAAGACGCTTATGGCAATCCTCTTTCTGCCACTATCACCATTCTCGGATTAGATACTGAATATTCAACTGCAATTAATGACCCTGCCTGTGGAGATTATATAAGGATGCTTCTACCTGGAACTTATAATATTCAGATTAGTGTGAATGGATATGAACCTCAAACTTTCAATAATATAGTTATTACAGAAGGACAGAAAACTACTCTCAATGCAGTTTTTGGAGTGATTCCTCCATCTCAAACTATACAACTAAATGCTGGCTGGAATCTGATTAGTTTTAATATCCAACCTGCTAATCTGAATATAAACTCTGTATTAAATCCAGTTATGGGAAATGTTATCCAAATAAAGAATTTTAAAGAAAGCTGCCATCCTGGTATGGTTTCATTTTATAACTCACTCAACAACTTGGATATAAGTAGTGGCTACTTGATAAATATGAGTTCTGCAAACAGTTTATATCTGGAAGGGATACCTATTGATCCTTCTACTCATCATATTAATCTCAAATTGGGATGGAATCTTGTGCCCTATTATCCAGAAATCATTCTATCAGTTAATAGTGTAATGCAGTCCATTGCTTCATATTTGCAAGAAATAAAATATATTAATCAAGTATATACTCCTGGAAGCAGTAACAATGATTTAAATCAAATGGAACCGGGTAAAGGGTATTGGATTAAAGTTTCGCAAGATTGCAATTTGATTTATCCTGCCACGAAAAAGTGAGAAAACTTCTATGAAACTTCATCAACGAGATATCTATGACCAATTTAGGAGATGGGGATATCTCCTATTCAATGAGCAAATCAGATATCTATGCCCCCATTAAGAGAGATAAGACATCTGGGAACCTCTATTTAGATTAAGAAATTTACTACTTAATTTTATAATAATTTTCGGGATTAGTAGGATAAAGACATAGTCCAAATTTTCAATAATCTCTTTTAAAGGGAAATAGTCCTTTTTTATCAGGATAAAGAACATAGAATAATAGTTAGCGTCATATTTATCAGGGAATTTCTAAGTCTATCCTTACTCTCTCCTGTCTCTTTCTTGGCTAAGTTGCTAAGTGACAAACAAGTATGCGTCAAGAAAGAAAAATATATTTACATTTACGGTAATCATAAGAATGCTATACTTGATTTCTATACAACAACCAATATGGTATCGGCTTCTTAATCGCATTATGGTTAGAAACAAGAAATCATTTAATTAACTTATTCCTTTTCATTAAATTAACTGTGGGGACTATAAAGAGAAGAATGTATTGCCAAAGAAGATAGAATTAAGGGATTAAGCGAGGTGCAATATTTTATGTAGCTGGAGTTGTAAGTGGGCAGGAACTCCTTCTTCCAGCATCCAATTAGCAAGAGTTTCGGGAGCAAGAAGATTTGTTACAGGAGAAAACAGGAGGATTCTTTCCTCTAATGCATTGTCTTTTATGAAATTTAACGCAAACACATAATCTTCACGAGAAGCAAGAACAAACTTTAGTTCATCCTTGGATTGAAGATAATTCAGATTTTCTATTAAAAATGACCCGCTAAAACCGCTATCTGGACATTTAATATCCACGATTTTTACCACATAAGCAGGCACTCCTTTCAAGGATAAGGTACCATTTGTTTCCAGTAGAATCCTGTATCCTTCCTGGTGTAAATATTTCATCAATTCTATACTTTCTTCTTGGAGAAGGGGTTCTCCACCTGTGATTTCCACTAAAGAACAGGGATATTTACTAATTTCCTTTAGAATTTCTTCCAAAGAAAATTCCTTACCCTCCTCCCAAGCATATGAAGTATCACACCAGGAACAGCGAAGATTGCATCCACTTAATCTGATAAAAATGCAGGGCAAACCTGAATAGGTAGATTCACCCTGCAAACTATAAAGAATTTCACATATATTTAAAGACATAATCCATCTATCGTGTCAAACAATAAAGAGATGATATCTATTTCTGACGAATCTCTTTCACTCTCTTAGTGATCAAGGGGACAATCTCAAACAGATCACCTACAATTCCCAGGTCTGCCACTTTAAAAATAGGGGCATCTGGATCCTTGTTAATGGCTATAATATAATCAGAAGAAGACATTCCTGCCAGATGCTGAATAGCACCTGAAATGCCAACTGCGATGTAAATTTTAGGTTTAACTGTTTTTCCGGTTTGTCCTACCTGATGAGAATAGGGAATCCATTCTGCATCCACAGCAGCACGTGAAGCACCAACTGCACCACCTAAAGCTTGAGCTAATTCTTCTAACAGGGCAAAGTTTTTAGCTTCCTTCAGTCCTCTTCCTCCTGAAACAATGATATTGGCTTCAGTTATATTAGCAAGTGTTGTCTCTTCCTTTTCAAAACCTAACCAGAAGCTTTTCCCCTCTAAATCGCTAAAATCTATCTGTTCCTTAATAATTTCACCTTTGCGTGAATCATCACGAGGCAAAGCATCCATAACTTTATGACGCACAGTTGCCATTTGTGGTCTATGATTAGGAGTAATAATAGTAGCCATAATATTGCCACCAAAGGCAGGTCTGGTCTGAAGTAGATTTCCAGTTTCAGGATCAATTTCCAAACCTGTGCAATCTGCTGTTAACCCAGTATGCAATTGCACCGCCACTCTCGGGATGAAAGACCTTCCGGTAACAGTTGCTCCAGCCAGAATGATAGCTGGTTTATGCTTGCGAGCAAGTTCAGTTAAAGCTCGTGCATAATGGAGATCCAGAAAATGTTCCAGTGCTGGGTCATCAACGGCTATCACCTGGTCTGCTCCATAAGCAAAAAGTTCTTGATATAGGTTATCCAGATTTGAGCCAAGAAGCACAGCGGTGAGAGTGGAATTCATCTGTTCTGCCAGTTCTTTACCTTTTCCTAAGAGTTCAAATACCACTGGTGCAATAACTTGATCCCTCTGCTCTGCAAAGACCCAGATTCCTTTATATTGCTCTTTATCAATTTGTTCTGCTGCTTGTTTCCGAATAATAATGGCATCAAAAGGACAGGCTTCCACGCATGCTCCACAGAGTGTGCACTTATCTTCATCAATTACCGCAAGTTTTGCCTCTATTCGGATGGCACCATAAGCACAAGCTCTCATACAGAGTCCACAACCTACACATTTCTGATCAATTACTTCAATCATCAAAAAACTCCCAGATAGCTAAAGATTTCAATATTAGATGTAATATTTAAACTTATTATTAGTGAAATCCATAAGTTTAATAGAGACTATGATTTTTTTCTACAGGTTTGAGTCAAGAAAAGTATGATATTATTTCCTTAAAAAAATACTTGCCTAAAAACGATATTTACAATTATAAGGAAAAAATAGAAATCTCCAAGAGAGCAAAAGGGAGTGTAAATGAAATTAAAGACATTTCCAGGAGGTGTTCATCCTCCGGATTATAAGTATTACACATCTTCTGTTCCGATTGAGGAGTTCCCTATTCCTAAAAGAGTGATAATTCCAATGTCTCAACATGTGGGAGCTCCATCAGTACCCCTGGTTAAAGTTGGTGAAGAAGTTAAAACCGGGCAAAAAATAGCAGAAGCTAATGCTTATGTTTCTATCCCTCAACATTCCTCAATAAGTGGAAAGGTCACTAAAATTGATACCTTTCTTAATCCTATAGGTGCTATGAGTTTAGCTATTGAGATTACTGGTGATGGTTCAGATAGCTGGATAGATCTTGTGGATGAGCCAGATTTTATGAACTTACCCGTGGAAGAAATGAAAAATCGTATCAAAGAAGCAGGAATTTGTGGTATGGGTGGTGCTGGTTTTCCAACTATCGTTAAACTTTCACCTCCTGAGGACAAACCTATAGACACGGTTATTCTTAATGGAGTAGAATGCGAACCTTATCTCACGGCAGACCATAGATTGATGCTGGAACAAGCAACAGGTATTATCAATGGACTAAAGATAATAATGAAAATCCTGAATGCTCAGCACGGAATGATTGGCATTGAATCAAATAAACCAGATGCTATTGCTCTAATGAACAAACTTTTAGCCAGCGAAAAAAATCTTAGTGTTGTCCCTTTGAAGTTGAAATACCCTCAAGGTGCCGAAAAGCAATTAATCTATGCTGCTACTAATCGTAAAGTGCCAACTGGTGGTTTACCTATGGATGTAGGAATAGTGGTACAAAATGTTGGAACCGCCTTTGCCATTTATGAGGCTGTCCGTTTCAATAAGCCGTTAGTAGAAAGAATCATAACCGTTACAGGAAGCGTGGTAAACAATCCCAAAAATCTGAAAGCACGCATAGGAACTCCATTTTCTGATTTAGTGAACTATTGTGAAGGAACTAAATCCGAGATTGGGAAAGTGATTTCTGGAGGTCCAATGATGGGCTATGCTCTACCTTCTCTGGATGCACCGGTAGCAAAAGGCACTTCTGGCCTCGTTTTGTTCAATGAGAAAGAAGCTAGAACCATTGAAGAAAGAAACTGCATTCATTGTGCTCATTGCGTTGATGTTTGCCCTATGAATCTTGTTCCCAGTCTTATTGCTCAAGGAGTTAAAGGTGGTGACTTGACACTGGCGGTTAAAGCAGGTCTTCAAGATTGTATAAAATGTGGTAGTTGTGCTTATGTATGTCCAGCTCATATACGAATAGTACAATGGGTAGATACAGGAAAATTGCGTTATGCAGAAGAACAACGACAAGCTAAATGAAGAAAGGATTGAATTATGAAAGATAAATTTATTGTTTCACCTGCTCCACATATACATGATTCTACCAGTATTCCCAGAGCTATGTGGAATGTGGTTATAGCCTTACTTCCAGCTTTAGCTTTCTCAATTTATTACTGGGGTTGGCGAACCCTTTTTCTTACTGCCTTGGGAGTTCTTACAGCAGTTCTAACCGAAGCTTTAATCCAAAAATTCCGAAAAGTCCCAGTTACTGTTTATGATGGTTCAGCTGTGGTCACGGGAATGCTTCTTACCTATAATATTTCAGCTGGTTCGCCCTGGTGGATGCCTGTTTTAGGCTCAATATTTGCCATCGCAATAGGTAAACAGGTTTTTGGAGGTTTGGGTAATAATGCTGTGAATCCAGCACTATTAGGAAGAGCTTTTCTGCTGGCTTCCTGGCCCTCTTTGATGACAGGAACTTGCTGGAAACCGACTCTGGCTCATAAATTTTCTGCTGCTTCCATCAATGGAATCAGCGATTTAAGCGTTATTAGTGACAGTCTTGCCACGATTTCTCCTAAAGCTTACAATCTGGTTACTGGTGCAACACCTTTAAAAGTGATGCAAACTTTACGAGATTCTACTTTTATTAATACTTTGACCAGTGATCCCGCTACTAATATAGACCTTGGAAACAAGATTTTCAATGGGCTTATAGATATGGGCACTTTGAAATCTATGTTCTGGGGTAATATTGGAGGATGTATTGGTGAAGTATCTGTTTTTGCTTTGCTTATTGGTGCTATCTATTTGCTCTGGAAAAATATAATTGAATGGCGGATTCCTTTCTTCTATCTACTTACTGTAGCTGTATTGACTTTCCTTTTTGGTGGAATTCCTGGTTTACCTGAAACGCAATATTCACTTAGTATCCCCATTTTCCATCTCTTTGCAGGAGGTTTAATCTTAGGAGCATTTTTTATGGCAACGGACTATACCACAAGCCCGTTGACCAAGAATGGACGTATTTTTTACGCTATAGGATGTGGTGCATTAACTGTTATTATCCGTTTAATTGGTGGTTATCCTGAAGGGGTCTCCTATTCCATTCTATTTATGAATGTAATGACTCCTTTAATTGATAAATTAACAATGCCAAAACCATTTGGGAAGGTGAAAAAATGAAACTTTTCCTCAGACTCGGATTAACCTTATTAGGATTTTGCGTTGTAGCCACAGCGCTTTTAGCCTATGTGAACTCAATGACAAAACCTTTGATTGATGAGCATCAAAAAACTGCAGCAGAACAAACAATGTCCAGGTTGATTCCTAAAGCAGTATTTGAACCCATCACTATCCACACTGGAAAGGATTCCTTAGTTTACTATATTGCTAAGGATGAAAAGACGGGTGAAATCAAAGGCTACACTTTTACCGCTGCTAAACCTGGATACTCCAGTATGGTCAAGACTATGGCAGCAATTGATACCAATTTCAAAATAATAAATATCCAGGTTATAGAACAATCTGAAACTCCAGGTTTGGGCGCTAATTGCACTAAACCAGAATTTTCCGCCAAATTTCCCGGCTTATCACCAGATGATTTAATCCTGGCTAAAGATGGAGGAAAATTTGTTGGTATAACGGGAGCAACTATCACTACCCGTGCAGTTACAAATTCCCTTCGTGAAGCTATAAAACTTATACAAAAAGATGTAGAATCCAGAACTACCACTTCCTCTGAGGAGGTACAAAAATGAGCTTTATGAAAGAACTTACTAAGGGTATCGTAAAAGAGAATCCTACTTTTGTAATTGTCCTGGGAATGTGTCCTACTCTGGCAACTACCACTTCTGTGAATAATGCAATAGGTATGGGATTGGCAGCTACTTTTGTGTTGGTATGCTCCAATATTATGATTTCCTTAATCAGAAAGATTACTCCAGATAAAATCCGTATACCTGTATATGTAATCGTAATCGCTGCATTTGTCTCCATTGTAGATATGGTTATGGCTGCATATCTACCCGATTTGCATAAAGCTCTTGGATTATTTATCCCCTTGATAGTGGTGAATTGTATTATTATGGGAAGAGCAGAAGCTTTTGCCAGCAAGAACAGTGTTATGGACTCTATGGCTGATGGAATTGGTATGGGATTAGGATTCACTTTAGCCCTGACATTAATGTCTACCTTTCGTGAAATCTTGGGAAGCGGAACCTGGGCAGGAATGAAAGTGATGCCTGCTATCTATGATCCTATGCTTATTGCAATCCTTACGCCTGGAGCCTTTATTACGCTTGGGCTCTTAATGGCTGCTATCAATATGTTAAAGGAGAAATTTCTATGAATACGCTCAGTCAAATCTTAGTCCTGGCAATTAGTGCAATTTTTATACAGAACTTCGTTCTTTCCAGATTCCTGGGATTATGCCCTTATCTTGGAGTTTCCACCAAAATGGATTCTGCCTTTGGTATGGGTATGGCAGTAATATTTGTGATGACTATGGCTTCAGCTTTCTGCAGCCTCATCTATAAATATCTTCTAGTCCCTTACAATTTAACTTATCTAAGCACCCTAGCTTTTATTCTAACTATAGCTGCTCTCGTTCAGTTTGTAGAAATGTTTATATTGAAAAATGCCCCCTCACTTTATAAAGCTCTTGGAGTATATTTACCACTAATCACGACCAACTGTGCTGTTCTGGGAGTTGCTATTCTCAATATTACCCCCTTACCTGATGGTTCAACCTACAATTTCTTATTTGCTACTTTAAATGGATTCTTCTCTGGTGTGGGATTTACCTTTGTACTATTGGTAATGGCAGCAATTAGGGAAAGATTAGCTCTGATTGATCTTCCCAAAAGTATGCATGGCTTTGCCCATGGTATGATTTTAGCTGGCACTATGGCTTTAGCTTTTTCTGGCTTTATAGGGCTTAAAATCTGAGGAGTAAAGTATGAATCTTTCTTTGTTGATACCTATACTTGCTCCTTCTTTAGTCAGTGATATAGGAGTTCCCGTGCTCATCATTGGAGCAATGGGGTTAGCCTTTGGTTTATTACTGGCTTTTGCATCTAAGGTCTTTGCAGTTAATCGTGACCCTCGTGTGGAAGAAATTATTTCTGTTCTCCCTGGTGCCAATTGTGGAGGTTGTGGAAAAGCAGGATGTGCTGGTTATGCAGAAGCTATTGTTATTCAAGGTGCTCCCGTAAATCTATGCACACCGGGCGGTCCCAAAGTAGCTCAAGAGATAGCTAAAATAATGGGAACTGAAGCAGAAGCAGTAGACAAAAAAATAGCCATTATTCATTGCTCTACTGGTGGCAAAGATAACACTAAATGGAAATATGACTATAGAGGCATAGAGACCTGTCTTTCCGCAGTTAATATTGCCGGAGGACCTAATGCCTGTTCCTGGGGTTGTGTTGGATTCAATGATTGCTTGAAAGTATGTAAATTTGATGCTATATCAATTGATAAATCAGGAATGAGAGTTATAGATACAGAGAAATGCACTGCTTGTGGTGCCTGTGTTAAAGCTTGCCCTCGTAATTTGATAGATTTGATATCCATTCAGCATAATGTATTTATCAAATGTTCCTCTAAAGATAAAGGACCTCTGGCAAGACAGGTTTGTGGGACTAATCAACCCTGCATTGGATGTGGAATATGTGCTAAAAAATGCCCTCAGCAGGCTATAACTATGGCAAATAATCTTGCTTCTATAGACTATTCTAAATGTACTGATTGCGGAGTTTGTGCTGCAGTCTGTCCCACCAATGCTATATTAGATATTCTAAAATGCTCCCGGAAGAAATCAGAAATAGATTCTGAGCTCTGTGATGGTTGTCATATTTGTGCTCCCGTCTGTGCAGTTAGTGCTATCATAGGTGAAGAAAATCAGAAACATAGCATAGACCAGGATAAATGTATTGGTTGTGGAGTTTGCATTTCTGTATGTCCTAAAAATGCTATCAAAACCAGAGAATAATTATTCTCCTCTAATTAATAAATATCAGGCAGGAAAGAAGTTCCTGCCTTTCTTATTTTATTCTGTAGCTCAGCTTCAAAGAATTTTAGAATTGACATAAACTATAAGATAAAAAAAGTTAGATTAAAAATACTTTTAATTGCAAATGGAGAGATAATGTCCTATATCCCCAATACTGATGCGGAACGCAATCAGATGCTGAAAAAAATTGGAGTGCATTCTTTTGAAGAACTGATCCAGGTTATCCCGGAAAAATTTCTTCTCCTAGAACCTCTTAATCTTTCTCCTCCCCTTTCAGAACTTGAATTGACTCAATTAGTTAATGCCTTAGCCAGTAAGAATATTGATACGCAAAAATTTAGCTCTTTTCTGGGAGCAGGAGTTTATGACCATTTTATTCCTGCAGCAGTAGATACAATAGTTTCACGACCTGAATTTTATACTGCTTACACTCCTTATCAAGCTGAAGTTAGTCAGGGCACTTTACAATATATATATGAATACCAGACGCTTATTTGCGAACTTACGGGAATGGAAATCTCCAATGCTTCAATGTATGATGGAGCTACTGCTGTTGCAGAAGCTATATTAATGGCGGTCCGCAAAAATCATCTAAAAAAAGCTATCATCTCTTCCGCTATTCATCCAGAATTTATTAAGGTTATCCAGTCCTACACAGAGGGAATCGGTTTAGAACTTATATTTTGCGAAACTAAAGATGGTAAGACAGATATTTCTGATGTAATTGCTAAAATGGATGAAGATATAAGTTCTGTAGTAATTCAAACTCCAAATTTCCTGGGAAATATAGAATCTATGAATGAGCTGGAAAAAGTAGTGCATAGTCATCCCAAAACTCTTTTAATTATGTCTGTAGACCCAATCTCTTTAGGAATTCTCAAACCTCCTTCCAGTTATAATGCAGATATTGTGACTGGTGAAGGTCAAGCTCTAGGAAATAATATGTATATGGGTGGACCTTTATTTGGATTTTTTGCCACGCATAAAGATATGGCTCGTTTAATGCCGGGTAGAATTGTTGGTGCTACGGTAGATGTTGAAGGGAGGAGAGCTTATACTTTAACTTTGCAAGCACGGGAACAACACATAAGAAGAGAAAAAGCCACCTCCAACATCTGTTCCAATGAATCTCTTTGCGTTTTAGCTGCCACTGTCTATCTAAGTCTTTTAGGAAGAGAAGGTTTAACTGAAGTTGCCATTCAATCTACTCAGAAAGCTCATTTTTTAGCTAATAAAATAGCTTCTATTCCAGGTTTTTCTCTCTGTTATCCTGAATCTTCTTTTTTCAAAGAATTTGCTATTCATTGTCCCGTTCCAGCTCAGAAAGTTATTCAGGATATGCTAGATAAACATATCTTTGCAGGAGTAGATTTAAAAGCCTATGGCTATGATGAAAATACCTTGCTTATTGCCGTAACGGAAAAGAAGACTCGTGCAGAGCTGGAGGCTTATGCCAATGCATTGAGGGAGATGAAATATGATTGAGACTATATTTGAAATCAGTGTTTCTGGACGCAAAGGTGTTACACTTCCTCCACGAGACCCGGATATACCTCTTAATGAAATCATCCCATCTGAATTTTTGAGAGAAAAACCAGCGCGTATTCCGGAACTAAGTGAAATTGATGTTATGAGACATTTTATCCCTCTTTCTCAGAAGAATCATTGCATTGAGAAAGGCCTTTATCCCCTGGGAAGTTGCACTATGAAATACAATCCCAAATTGAATGAGTCCTTAGTGCGAAATCCCTCTTTCCAGAATCTTCATCCCTTACAACCTGAATCTACTTTGCAAGGCACTTTAATGATATTATATGAACTCCAAAAGGCTTTGGCTGAGATTTCAGGTTTTAATAAGGTTAGTTTACAACCTGCAGCAGGTGCTCAAGGTGAATTTACTGGTATAAGAGTCATATTTGCCTATCATCGTGCCAAAGGAAATACGCATAAAAACAAAATCATTATTCCAGATTCTGCTCATGGAACAAATCCAGCCAGCTGTGCTTTAGTTGGTTATGAAGTAGTAGAGTTAAAATCAGATATTAGAGGACGCTGTGATCTTAATCATCTGAAAAGTATTGTAGATGAAAATACGGCTGGCTTTATGCTGACTAATCCAAACACTCTTGGTTTATTTGAAGACCAGATTGAAGAGATTAGTTCTATAATCCATAGTGTTGATGGATTAATGTATTTAGATGGCGCAAATCTGAATGCTCTCTTAGGATTGGTTAAACCTGGCAAAATTGGTTTTGATTTAATGCATTTTAATCTGCATAAAACCTTTGCTACACCTCATGGAGGTGGAGGTCCAGGTTCTGGTCCAGTTGGAGTTTCCGATAAATTAGCTCCTTTCTTACCTGTTCCTTTAATTGGCAAAAACGATGAAGGATACTTTTTTGATTATTCCCACAAGGAAAGTTCTATCGGTAAAGTGCATACCTTCTATGGAAATGTAGCTGTTATGTTACGAGCCTATTTCTATATAAGAACTCTGGGGGCAGCAGGACTTCGTCAAGTAGCAGAAAATGCAATTATCAATGCTAACTATTTGATGGCATTAATTAAAAATTATTATCACATTCAATATCCTGATTTCTGTATGCATGAATTTGTAGCTGATTCCACCTGGCAAAAAAAGGAATATGGAATAAGCACTCTTGATATTGCAAAAAGATTGCTGGACAAAGGGTTTCATGCTCCAACTGTCTATTTTCCGTTAATTGTGCCAGAAGCTATGATGATTGAACCAACTGAAACTGAAAGTATGGATTCTCTGGATGCTTTTGCCAACGCAATGATAGAAATTGCGCAGGAATGTAAAGAAAATCCAGAATTATTACATAGTGCTCCACTAACTACTCCTGTGAGAAGAGTGGATGATGTGCGAGCCGTAAAAATGCTTGATACCTCTTTTCCAATTGAGGATTGAGAGGTTAAACCAAAAAATATCAGGAGATTATTATGAAAAAGATACTTTTACTCATCGTCCTATGCCTTGGATTACTTTCCCTCAGTTTTGCCGCTGAAGTAAAAATTGGCGTGGTCAAAATGGACCGTATCATCCAGGAAAGTAATGAAATCGCTGAAATTAGTCGTATCTACAAACTGGATATGCAAAACTGGAAAAATCAAATTAATGAGCTGGACGCCCAAATTAAACAGATGGAGCAGGAATTTGAAATAGCTAAACTGACTAAGACTGAAGCAGCTAAAAGAGAAGCTCAAGCCACTATAGATGCTAAAAAAGCTGAAGCTGGACGTCTTTTAGAAGAATATTTTGGCGAAGGTGGAAAATCTGAACAAAGATATCTGGAACTCCTTTCTCCCATAAATACAAAAATTAATAACATTATTAAAAAAATTGCGGAAGATGAAGATTATACTATAATTTTTGACGATAGTATGGGAACTGTGCTTTATTCTGCTACTTCTATAGATATAACTGACCAGGTTTTATTGGAACTTAATAAAGATACCGTGAAACCTACTCCCGATAACAAAACTAATACCACTGGAATTCAAACCCCTAAACCAGAAGATACTTATAAACCGGATGAATTTATACCTAAAAAATGAAGAAGTTTAGCAAAGCTATCACACCAGAAGATATTTTAGCTGTTTGTGGTGGTAAATATTATGGTGAACCGAATATTACTCTACAAAGTATAGCTGATCCTGATGAAGCAGATTCAAGTAGTGTGATTTTTTGGGAACAGGAAAAATATCTGAAATCTATACAAAAATCTCCTGCTGCTTTAATTTTTTGCCATCCCGATAAAGTTAATAATCTCCCAGATAAAAACTTAATGCTTCATCCTCATCCCTATTTCGCCTTTCTCCGTTTAGTTGATTGGTGGTTAGAGCAGGATAAAGAAAAGCCTGTCCCGGGGATTCATCCAACTGCCATTGTTGACTCTACTTCTGTGATAGGTGAAACAGCGTATATTGGTCCCTATAGTGTCGTCGGTAAAAACTGTCAGATTGGAAACGATAGCATTATTGAAGCACACTGTTGCATTGGAGATAATGTTTTTATCGGAACCAAGACTCATCTATATCCTGATGTGAATATCTATGAAGATTCCAGGATAGGTAATGGAGTTATTATCCATAGCGGAACAGTCATTGGAGCAGATGGTTTTGGGTTCATCCTGATGAATGGAATTCAAAATAAAATTCCTCAGATTGGGAATGTGGTCATAGAGGATTTTGTAGAAATTCAGGCAAATTCTGCGGTAGACCGTGGAACGCTTAGCTCAACCTTTATTGGGCAGGGCACTAAAATTGATAACTTCGTTCAGATAGGTCATAATTGTCGCATTGGTAAACATTGTATTCTTTGTGCTCAAGTAGGTTTAGCCGGAAGTACAATTTTAGGTGATTATGTATATCTAGCAGGGCAAGTGGGAGTGGCAGGACATCTCAAGATTGGAGATAGAGCTATGATTGGTGCTCAAGCGGGTATTACTAATAATATTCCAGCTGATGCCCGTTATTGGGGAAGTCCTGCAATGGATGCAGACAAATTAAAACGCATTCTGGTCAGTCAAAAACATCTACCAGAAATTTATCGCTTTTACTTACAACATAAGAAAAAAGAGGAAGAAAAAGATTGAATATGACAGAGTATAAAAATACGATTAGAACTCCAGTTTCCTACACTGGAATTGGACTTCATACCGGTGAAATTTCCACTATTACTTTTAAACCAGCCAGAAAAGACGAGGGTATCATATTTATCCGGACAGATTTGCCCAATAATCCCGAAATTCCTGCTGATATTGACCATGTAGTAGATATTTCAAGAGGTACTACTATCGGAGTTAAAGATGCCACTGTTGCTACTATTGAACATGTACTTGCTGCGATTAAGGGATTATCCATAGATAATATCAGGATTGAAATTGATGGACCAGAAGCCCCGGTTGCTGATGGTTCTGCTATTGTATTTTTAAATCTTTTGAAAAAGGCTGGTCTGGTGCAACAGGATGCAGAAAGAGTATACTTTGAATTTGATGAACCTATAAGCTATTCTGCTCCCGAAGAAAATGTGGATATTGTAATTGTTCCTTCAAATGAACTAAAGGTCACATTTATGATTGATTATAAACATCCTTATCTGGGAACTCAATATACCTGGTTACCTGATATCAAACATTTTGAAAAAGATTTTGCCGCTGCCCGTACCTTTTGTTTCATAAATGAAGTTCTTGAGTTGAAGGAGAAAGGATTGATTAAGGGTGGTTCTCTGGACAATGCATTAGTAATAGCAGACCCGAATATGACTGAAGAGGAACTACAGCATATACAGGAAATCTTCGGTTATCATGAAAAAGTTACTATCTCTCCTGAAGGTATCCTGAACAATCATCCCTTACATTACTACAATGAATTTGTGCGTCATAAAGTAGTAGACCTTATTGGAGACATAGCTCTGCTGGGAGTGCCTATAAAAGGTCATATTTTAGCAGCACGAAGCGGTCATAAGACCAATGTTGAGCTGGTAAAAAAACTCCGCCAGATGCAACTTACTCAGGAACTTAAGAAGCAATATCAAAAGGATAACTCTAAAGATGTAATCTTTGATGCCAATGCTATTATGCGCATAATACCTCATCGTTATCCTTTCTTACTGGTGGATAAAATCATTGATTTCAAACCAAACGAATCCATTGTCGGAATTAAGAATGTAACTATAAACGAGCCATTTTTCCAGGGACATTTTCCCGGTCATCCCATAATGCCTGGTGTGCTCATCATAGAAGGTATGGCACAAACTGGTGGAATAATGTTACTCAATCAGATGGATGACCCTTCCAAGTATGTTGCTTATTTTGCGTCCATTGATAATGTAAAATTTCGTAAACCAGTTATGCCAGGTGATACCCTCCGTTATGAAATGAGGGTTATTTCTTTAAAACCAAATCTTTCCAAAATGCGCGGTGAAGCCTTTGTGGGTCACGAAAAAGTGGCAGAAGGCGATTTTATGGCAATCCTGCAAAAGAAGTAATTATGACCAGAATTCATCCTACCGCTATCATAGAAAAAGGTGCTACTATTGGCGAAGATTGTGAAATAGGGCCTTATTGCCATATTGGACCAGAAGTCATCTTAGGAGACCGTAATTTCCTGAGCTCAAGTGTAGTAATTATGGGCAAATCCGAAATAGGTAATGAGAATCGTATCTTTTCTTATGCCGTGATAGGCACAGATCCTCAGGATTTAAAATATCATGGTGAACCTACGGGACTTAAAATAGGAGACCACAATATAATCCGGGAATTCGTAACTATCAATCGTTCTAATCAAGAAGGAGAATTTACTTTAGTCGGAAATGACAATATGTTAATGGAATATGTTCATATCGCTCATAATTGTCATATAGGTTCTCATTGCGTGGTAGCAAACACAGTTCAAATGGCAGGTCATATAATAGTTCAGGATTATGCTACTATTGGCGGCTTAACTGCTATCCATCAATTCGTGCATATCGGAACTTATGCTTTTGTAGGTGGAGCTTCTGCGGTGAAAAAAGATATAGCACCTTACACCAGAGGTCAGGGCAATCCTTATAAAACTGTTGGTTTAAATACCGTTGGTCTTACCCGGAGAGGCTTTTCTACCGAAGCTCAAAATGCCATTATGAAAGTGTATAAACTCTTTTATTCTGAAGGTTTGAACACTTCTCAAGCTTTAGCTGAAGTGGAAACCTGGAGCGATTTGACTCCTGAACAAAAAGTTTTTGTAGATTTTATCAGAGACTGCGAAAGAGGACTATCCAGATAAGTTTTCATATTATTGACCTTTTAAAATACTCTATTGACTCTGTCTCAGAGATTGATTAAACAATAAATTATAAAGGAGAACCATCTTCTGGGCATAAAAACCAGCTTTTTAGTCAGCTAAGAATTCCCTGATTTAATCCCGTATAAATAGATTCCTGGTGAACTTTTTCTTCCTGATGAATCCCCGGGCATTCCATTTAATCTGATGATTAGTATTATTATAATCATCCTTCAGAATGACAATTAATTATCCCCTGATATTATAAATTTCCACTTCAATATCTACTGGTTTGGGAGAGTTAAACTTTATATTTATCTCATCGCTGGTTGAATTGGGTTAAATCAGCACTGAATTTATTGCCGGAGTAAGGGATGCGCATCCTGGTTTTCAGTTGGATGAGGAACAATCTATAAAGTTATCCTGAGTTTAAGACTAATAAGCAGGATATGTATTGCTTATGACTAGCTTATGTCCAGCTTATGTCCAGCTTATGTCCGAATTCCGTCATAAGCTGGATATAACTAAAAGGTAATTGGGGGATATATACTTAAATGCGAACAAAGATATCTATAGCTAAAAAGTATAATATAGAGATAAAATGCAATAAAAGGAAGGGAGAATTAAAACTTATTCAGAAAAGATAAGTTAAATTTAAACGGATAAAAAATAACCTGCTGAGTTTATAGAGCTACAGGGACTCAGCAGGTCATATCAAACTATGTTCAATAGTTTAGGTTATTATTCGTTAGAAGCCGTTACTTTAAAGAATTGCATATTCCCTGGATTTGTTATGAGATAATTCAAAGCAGTAGTAGTGGTTATCAAAGTATAATTTCCATAAGGGTCAGTAGCACCATAAATTTTATAAGTGGTAGCTCCCTGAACAGGATCCCAGGAAAGTTTTATTTGATCATTCAATTTTTCAATTCTTAGAGAGGGTGGTTCTAAGGCTTCTTGTGCTCTGGTAGTAAAACGCCAGATCATAAAATTATCGGAATTAGGATCAGGAGTATCCATAATTTCATTCACGGGTAAGACAGCCCAGAACCAGGTATTTCCATAACCAAGGTCAACTCCAGGAGCAGATGAAAGGTTAAAACTGGTTTCGGTGGTTTCAAAATAATAGTAATCAAACAAAGTTTCAGGAGTAGGAGCTACATATACTCCATAAAAAGCAGCCACCGAACCATAAGGTGATGGAGCCCAGGTTAGAATCACATTTTGAGGATCAAGGTCAATGCTATTGTCTGGAGGAGAAATTAAAGTCACATGCTCTGGCACTTCCAATTGAGCCAGGATAACATTGTTTTTCCCCACAACCACAATCTTTCCACCACCAGTACTGATATTAGTTAACTGAGTCGGATTAAAGGTAAGGGGAGGAAAACCTTCTTCAGTCCAGGTAGCTCCATTATCCAAAGATTTCATTATAGCCCAGCTATTGCCCTGTTGGCTGGGATTTGAGCTAAAACCCGCTGCCCAATATACTCCATTATGGTCACAAGTTACACTCATTATATGCCCTATAGCTTGTTCAGATGCGGCTAACCAGCTTGCTGCTGTGTTTCCTCCAGTAGTAGTATAATATATTTCTCCACCATCTTTAACTAAAACACCATTATTGGCATCACGAAAATAGATATCCCGGATATTAGCATTTGCTCCCACAGTGATAGAATTCCAGGTTACACCTCCATCATTAGTTATATAAAGTAGTCCACCGCTACTGCCAGCATAACCATTCAATTCATTTTTCCAGTAAGTGCAATAAAGGTTAGCAGTAGTGCTAATATTATCTCCAACGGTGAACCAGGTTTCACCACCATCAGTAGTTTTAGTCACTTTTCCACCTAAACCGACAATATATCCAACCTGGTCATTAACAAAGAAGATTTCATAAAATGCTTTAGAAGAAGAGAATGATGGAATTGTAAAAACCGACCAGCTGTCACCTCCGTTTACAGTGTGATAAATATTACCACTGGTCTTCCCGGTAACCCAACCCTCATTTACATTCTTGAAATAACAGGTATAAAAGAGACTGGTATTACCAGTAACATTTTTCTTTATTAAGTTATGACCACCATCTGTAGTTTTTAAAATGGTTCCTTTATCCCCCACTATATACCAGTTGTTGGGATCCAAAACACTTGCCTGCCAGAGGTCAATAGCATTAGGGACCAGGTCTTCCCAGCTTATTCCTTCATCAGTAGATAACATCAAAGTTCCTTGCCAGCCACAGGCAAGCAAACTTCCATCATTACGGAATTTTATTCCTTCAATATAGACGGTGGCATTATGATTGAGTGTTTGCCAGGTAGCCCAACCATCTGTAGTCTTGATAATACAGGCATTTCTTCCTACGGCATAACCCACATTCCCTTCCATTGCCACATCACGCATTCCAGTACTTGTGCCTCCAGCTCCATAATGGTGAGTCCAAGTTACACCATTATCATTGCTGTAACTTATACAACCCTTATCTCCACATAGCACTACTTTATTACCAAATTGACGAACCTTATTAAAAGAAGGATTTTCAGTAACAGAAAGATTAACTAATGTCCAGGTTTGCCCAAAATTAGTGGTCCTTAAAATCTTGGATTGACTGGGAGTCCCTTTATTTAAAGCAACAAAGCCAACTCCTGATTCATTCATAGATATGCCATAACAAGCAACTGTGGTTACTCCTTGTGCCTGAAGGCTCCAGGTAACTCCAAAATCAGATGAATAACCAACCTTTCCATCATAACCACAAATCCATATTCTTCCATCAGGAAAATATACTGCACCGTACATTCTACTTGTGCCAATAATATTTTGAGCACTTTGAGGCCAGGTCCAGCTAGCACCTCCATCATTGGTGAGAGCAACTAAACCATCATCTCCAACTATAATACCCTGCATCTCATTAATGAAATCTATATCCCATACATCTTTATAATCATCAGTTACAGCATTATATGCAGGGGTTTCCACAAAACGCCAGGTTAAACCATTATCAGTTGACTTTCCTACCGCACCTACATAACCTCCTGCCCAAAAAGTAGTACCAATCTTTTCCAGACAATAAAAATTGGTTGGAAAAGCTGTCTGCCTTATTAAGTCCCAGGCAAAAGCCATAGAACATATCAGGACAATAGACATTACAAGTAGTAGTTTCTTCATTTTTTCTCCTATTTAAGTAATAATATTATATATCTCTATTCTATTTGAAAGCATTATTCATACCTAATTCTGAATTATCCATATTATTTTTTCACTTTTCTCCTAATATTCTAGGATGACGAAATGGAATACGAAAAAAAATACAGATAGTTAGCTATACATTCTACAAAGGATTTAACATCCAAAAGCTACATATACTCCCTTTTGGATTGACAAAAAATAAGTAACAAAGAAGTTTGAATAAATATAAAAGGGAGAATGAATATGGAAAATCGGACATGGGAATACTTGAGTGTATTCATTATGTCCTTCTTATTTGTTTATGGCTTGACGCCTTTTATAATAAAACTGGCACATGCTCTAAACTTTGAAGATAAACCTGCGGCACGTAAAATACACCAGAAAAATACACCACTTTTGGGTGGATTAAGTGTAATCATCGGATTTGCCTTACTATGCATATATGATGTTGCCATTTCACCTAATCGTTATTTTGACATAGCTATGATTGGCTATTTACTTGGAGGATTACTCATTACTGTTTTAGGTCTGATTGATGATAAATTTGGAATGCACCCGGTGATTAAACTTCTGGGACAAATAGCAGTAAGTCTGATATTTATATTAAGCAGTTTTAGGATAGCTGAATTGCAACATATGTTCGGTTCTATCTATATCTCTTTGCCATTGATGGTGCTCTGGATGGTAGGACTAATGAACGCTATGAATTTCTTAGATAATATGGATGGTATTTTAAGTGGAATGGCTGGAATCTTAGGATTGGGTTACTTTGCTTTTAGTTTAGCCAACATAACGGGTTCAAACAGTTCAGAAATGGCTTTTATTGGATTGATTTCCTTGAGTTTTGCTGGCGCAACCTTAGGTTTTCTACCCTATAATTTTAATCCTGCAAAGATATTTTTAGGTGATGCTGGTTCTATGTTCATAGGATATTTTCTCTCTTCTATGGGAATTCTGATGGGAAGATTTGCTGTTTTAACTCGTCAAAATAATATCTTCTATCTTCTTCCCGTTTTACTTTTAAGCTATGCCATATTTGATATTTGTTTGGTTAGCTACACTCGCACTCGTGATGGTAGACATATAAGTCAAGGTGGTAGAGACCATTCCACACACCGTCTGCTCACTATGTTAGGGTCAGTCAAAATCACTGCGATAATTGTTTATGCTCTGAATCTTCTGATTGCTCTAACCACAATTATAATATTTATTACCGGAAATGGAGTTCTTCTTATAGCTACAGCTATTATGTTTACTTTGTTTTTCCTATTTTTAGGACATAAGCTTGATCAGATACCAATTGTCATACCTATCAATCAACAAAAAACAGGAAGGTCACTAAAATGAAATTTATTCTTTTAGGCACAGGTTCCGGAATGCCGGAATTGGACAAAAATCAGAGCAGTTTATATGTTAATGTAAATGGGAAGCATCTTCTTTTTGATTGTGGTGAAGGAGTTTCCAAACAATTACTAAAACATCACTTAGACAATAATGTTCTGGATGCCATTTTCATCAGTCACTATCATCCTGACCATATTTCAGGATTATTTATGCTTTTGCAAATGCTGAAGATTCAAAAAAGGGAAAAACCGCTACAACTTTTTCTCCCTGAAAGACCTGCCGCTTTAGTAGAAACACTACAGTTCCTCTATACTTTTATCCAGAAATTTACTTTCCCTTTACATATTCTGGATTGTGAAGAAAGTGAATTGTATTTTGAAGAGGTAAACGCTGCTCTGACCGACCATTTGCTGGAATATGAAGATTTAGTAAACGAGAATAAACTCCCCAATCTATTACATTCCTATGCATTCCGCATTTCAGGTCCTGAAGGCTCTCTCGCTTATACCTCGGATATTAACAAAGTGGATAGCGTCCAATTCCTTATACGGGACTGCCATACAGTTATTATTGATGCCCAACATCCTGAGGCTGACCAAATAATAAGACTGCAATATTCAGGCATTAAAAGAGTGTTATTAACACATAGTATTTCTCCTAAATTACAGGCTTTTCTGTTTGAAAATCCAATAGATATGTTTGAATTTGCTCAAGAAGACATTACTTACTTTATATGAAATATAAACACATTATACTGATTCTTTTAAGCTTAAGTTTATTAATTATTTCTGCCTGTGAAATTAATCAACTGAGTAGTGCAGAGGACCACTATAAAAATCAGCGTTACGCTGCTGCTATTCAAGAACTGGATAACTATATTCAAACTGGAAAAAATGGAGCTCTTATAACTCGCGGTGAAATTCTCAGAAGTCAATGTTATTACGAATTGGGATTAAGAGCTATTCAAGTGGAAAATTGGGATTTGAGTATAAAGTTTCTTAAACTCGCTAATTCAGAAGAAGCGGATAAGGCTTTAGCAAATGTATACAAGAAACTTGCTGATAAAGCATTAGAGGAAGGAAATCTGGAACTTTCGTTCAATCTGGTCAATACTATTTTACGAGAAATTCCTCAATCCGAACTCACCCCAGAAATGCTAAGTAGAAGAATTGGCTTTCTTCTGGATACCTTCATAAATTATGAACTAGCCTGGCAAGATTATATGACTCTATACAATAATTATCCCAATAATGTATATGAGGTGGCTACTCGAAAGCAGATTGAAAAAATTGTCCCCTTCCGTTTGGATTATGCAAGACGTCTTTATTCATCTGGATATTATAGTGATGCATTACATATTCTTTTTGAATTGCAAAAATATCCCGTTGGAGACCCTCAAACTATTAATAATATGATTTGTGAAGCCTATATGGGACAAGCAGAGGACTCTTTAAAACAGCAAAACTATTTAGAGGCAGAACGACTTTTCCGCATTGCTATTCAGTATGACCCTTCCAGAAAAGGGGAGGTTGAAAAGCACATAGAACAGATGGCTTCCCTTTTTGTGCAAAAAGGTGATGAATTAGTTAGACTACGGGATTACGATAATGCCTTAATCCATTATCAAAAAGCATTTGATATTATACCTGATTATCCCCCTGCTAAACAGGCTATTGCTCGTTTGAATACTATTAAAGAAAATGTGGCTCGAGCTAATGAACTCTATGCTCAAGCAGAAAAAGCAGAACTCGCTGGTAAGTATAGCGAAGCTCTCAGATTGTATAGACAGGCAAATAGTCTGGATAGCCGTCCTGAATTTGCCACAAAAATTACTCAAATGCAAAACCTAATTGAGGCTCAAGCTGACCCCATTGCTTTCACTAAACGCATTATTAATAAGTATAAAGGGGGAATTATAAACACTCGCATACAAAAACAGAAGCTGGAACTGCTAAAGATGTTTGATCCTTCTGAAGTATATGACACTGGCTGGAAGATTATGATTACCTCCAATCCCCTTAAATATGAAGCACGTTATGATTTGATAACTCCCACTGTTTCTTATTATTATGTATGGTTAGTCAATCTTAGAGATGGAAGTCTGACCCCCTTGAATAAGCTTTCAGAAAAGACAATGGAGTAATGATGCGCAAATTTATTCTAATATCTCTTTTACTATTTATAACGGTTATGATTACTGCTCAGACTCAATTTGATATTAATGTCTTTGCTGATACTACTAAATACGGATGGCAGGATTGGAAGGATCGCCTTCGCTATCGTGAAGATTTATTGCAACGTCAACAATTACTCCAGATTTACGAAATACAATCTAATCCGCTTCGTTCCACGGTTCTTAAATCTGTTGTAGTTCCAGGTTGGGGACAATTATCCTGTAAAGATAATCTAAAGGGTTCTGTTATATTGGGCACAGAAGTGCTCTCTCTGGGTGTCTCAATTTACTTTTATGATAAGAGTAATTATTACTATAATAAATATATGCAAGCTAATCAAATTGAACAAATAGAGGATTATTTTGATAAGGCTCAAGACCAGCGATTTTACTCAATTCTCTTTATGGGATTAGGAGGAGTTATCTGGGCTTATAATATCTTTGATGCTATCCAGACTACCGAGGATTACAACGCTCAGGTATGGCAAGAGATTTTAGAAAAATATAGCCAAAAAACTGTTTCCTTGACACCTGTTGGAATCCGATTACAATTTTAGGATATTATAATGAAACTCAAAATAATTATCTTGATTCTTATTACTCTTTTACTGGGATCCTGTATACAGAGAAATAATCCTCTGGACCCCGTAGGCAATCCTGATGTTATAGTCCCAGATGAAGTGCGTGATGTTTCTTGCACAGCTTCTCCTCCTGGAGCAACTCATAAGTATGTGATTATTCAATGGACTGCTAATAATCCAGAAAATACTGACGGATATAAAGTTTATCGTGGTTTAGCCTACTCAGCTAATTACACCTGTGTAGATACCGTTTTTACCAATGTCTGTAATCATGGTTCGGAAGCCTGGCATTCTGTTTTACCAGGAGATTACTGGTACAGAGTTTCTGGCTACAAAGATATTTATGACATCAATACTCAACAATATATAGGAAGATTAGAGGGCAGACTTAGTGAAGCACGTTTTGTGCGTGTTCCTCTTTAGATAACCATCTATGCAAACGGACTTTAAACAGGAGCTGAATGAACAGCAGCTCCAGGTTGTGCTGGAAACCGAAAGACCTCTCCTTGTTTTAGCTGGAGCAGGTAGTGGGAAAACTCGTTCCTTAATTTATCGTTGTGCCTGGCTCATAAAAGAGAAAAAAGTATCTCCCCAGAATATTCTTATGGTCACTTTCACCAATAAAGCGGCTAAAGAATTGCAGGAAAGATTACAAAATATTTTGGGGTTTTCTGTACGCTATTTATGGGTTGGAACCTTTCACCATATTTGCACTCAAATTTTAAGGAATGAAATAACCTTCCTACCTTTTAACCGAAACTTTACTATCTATGATGAGGACGATCAATTATCCCTTTTAAAAAAGATATATAAAGAACACAATCTGGATAGAGAACGCTTCCCTCTTAAAATGGTTTTGAATCGTATCAGCACATATAAAAACAGGCTTCTTTTGCCTGAAGATTTAAATGAATATAATCTTGAAATCTCTATGGAAACCTATACATTTGATCGGATGGTCCCCAAAATATATACTTATTATCAGCAAAACCTCTTGCTGAATAATGCCTTAGATTTTGATGACCTGCTCCTGTATACTGCAAAACTACTCCAAAATAATGAATTAGTGCGAAAAAAATATCAACAACAATTCCAGTATGTGATGATTGATGAGTATCAGGATACCAATTATGCTCAATTTGAAATAGTGCATCAAATTGCTGCTGAACACCAGAGAATATGTGTAGTAGGTGATGATGATCAGGCTATTTATAGTTTCCGGGGAGCTACTATTCGTAATATCCTTGAATTTGAAAAGGATTATATCAATGCCATAACTATCCGATTGGAACAAAACTATAGAAGCACCAGTCATATTCTTGAACTGGCAAATGCCATAATTTTAAACAATCGCCATCGTCACAACAAAACTCTCTGGTCTAAACTGGGAGAAGGCTACAAACCTGGACTCTTTGTTTATAATGATGATATGGAAGAGGCAAACAAGACTGCAGACCTGATTTTGCAATTGCATCAAGAAGGCATTCCTTTTCGGGAAATGGCAGTTTTGTATCGCACTAATGCTCAATCCAGGATTTTTGAGTATACCTGTCTTCAACACAATATACCATATACCATTGTCGGAAGCGTGCATTTCTATCAGAGAAAAGAAATTAGAGATTTACTGGCTTATCTCAATGTGCTTGCCAATCCTTCCGATACTAACAGTTTGCTAAGAATTATAAATGAACCTCCCAGAGGTATTGGTCCTATTTCCATCAGCCGATTAGTGGAATACGCTTCTCATACTCATATATCGCTTTATCAAGCTTTGCAAAATGTTCAGGCTGTTCAAACTATTCAATCAGGTATTAGACAGAAAATTGCAGAATTTGCAGAAAAACTGGAAGACTGGCATATAAAAGCACAAAGCACTACAGTTTTGGACTTAGTTAAAGAAGTGATTGATTCACTGGACCTTATTAATCACTATAAAAAAAGTCAGGACCCAGCTGATATCTCAAGAGTAGAAAATCTGATAGAATTTGTTAGCTCAGTGAGTGAGTTCTCAGAAAGATGGATAGAGGAATATGATAAATCACCTCTGCTGGTAGATTTTTTACCCTTTGTAGCATTACAAACTGATATAGATAGGGTTAATGAAACTGCAGATACGGTTTATCTTATGACATTGCATAATGCCAAAGGCTTAGAATTTGAGTGCGTTTTCCTAACTGGTCTGGAACAGGAACTTCTTCCTCATTTACGAAGTATGAATAGCAAATATAGCATTGAGGAAGAACGAAGACTGCTTTATGTTGGTGTAACCAGAGCCAAAAGTAGGTTATTTCTTAGTTATGCCAGATGTCGTAGAAAATATGATAGCTTCTATTTTACGGAACCCAGCATCTTTCTTCAGGAACTTGATCCCAACCTTTTTGGAGGATATAATGATGCTGTCACTTTTAATCATACACCAGCTAAAAAAGTTAGTACCAAACCTAAATCTTTAATCAATAATCAATTTTATATAGGACAAAAAGTCTGGCATTCAGAATATGGACAGGGATTAGTATTAAATGTAGATGGAACCGGTCCTGAAGCACGATTAACTATCTCTTTCTCGTCTGGAAAACTTGCCAAGATAATTGCCAGCTATGTTAGTCCTGAACCAATTCAATAACTCCAATGCTTTATGAGGTAATTCGTCCCAATCTTAATGCTTCTCCTTTTTTCCAAAAACTTTATCAAATAGTAGGAACTGAGCAGCATTTTCAAATCCATCATCTCAACCTTAGTGCCAGAGCTCTGGTGGCGGCACATCTATGGAAAGAAACCGGAAAGAATATCCTGCTTATTTCGCAGGATGATATAATGGCTGAAGACCTATGGGATGACCTTTGCACGCTAATTGGACAGGAAAATTCTCTCTATCTTCCTGATTATGAAGTATTGCCTTATGAGGAACGTTCACCTCATTATTCTATCCGTGCTACGAGAATGATGTGCATTCATCATATCTTGCAAGGTTCACCCTCTGTTTACAGTATTTCTATTCGTTCTTTGCTTCGTATGCTACCACCTCTGGAAAATATCGTTAGGCATATCAAGGAATTGCGTCCTCAAATGGAATATTCACCTGATAAATTAATGCAAGACCTGGTCTGGATGGGATTTGATGTTCAATATCAAGTAACAAAAGTTTTCCAGGCAGCTCGCAGAGGAGGAATTATTGATATCTTTAGTCCTCCTCAATTAAAACCAATCAGAATTGAATTCTTTGGTGACGAAATTGTCTCTATGCGCTATTTTTCCACTAATACTCAGCTTTCTATTCCTGGAGAAGTGGAATCCTACACAATTCTTCCTTCCCGAGAATTTTCCCTGGATGATGTTAGTCCTCATTCTATTCTTTTACCGCAAATAAAGAACACTGGCTTTTATGAAGGCATTGAGAATCAATATAGTCTCTTGCTGGATAACCTTAGCACTTTTGCAGATTACTTTGACGCTCAAAATCGCTTTATTCTTTTTAGCAATTTTCCCTATATTCAAGAAGAGTTAAATCGCATAACCGAACAGGTACACTTGGAATATCATCGCCAGTTAAGGTATACTACCAGAGCTAAATTAAGTCCTCCAGAAGGAATTATGGCGGGCGAAGAAAAGTTAATGGAACTTTGTCAGCCACAAACCACTCTTTTTTTATCTCAAAGTGAATTTATTCTGCCATTCACAACTGTAAATATAAAAGCACCAATAGAGCCTCAACCTTCTTTTAATGGTAATCTTTCGCTTCTTTCTTCTTCCCTCAATCAAATGGAAAAAGAACATTTTAGAGCTATCCTTCTTTGTGATAATCTCAGTCAAAGTAAAAGAATGCAGGAACTTCTGGAAGATTATAATTGTAGACCTCAAAGTTATATTGGTGTCTTGCATGAAGGTTTTACTATTACAGATGCTGGTTTAGCTCTGTGGACTGACCATGAAATTTTCAATCGTTACAAAAGAAAACGATATACTCCAAGATTTCCTCCAGGAGAGGAAATTGTAGATTATCAAAGCTTAAAACCAGGAGATTATATTGTCCATATAGACCATGGAATCGGCGTTTTTGAAGGATTGCAAATAATTAAACTGGATGGACAGGACACTGAATGTCTGGTTTTGCGTTATGCAGGTGACGATAGGGTGTATGTTCCAACCTATCAGCTGGATCTGGTCACTAAATATATAGCAGAAGAAGGTGTAGCCCCAAAGCTAAGTCGTTTGGGTTCAACTAAATGGCAGCATACAAAACGAAAAGCAGCAGAACAGATTGAGCTTATTGCAGCTGATTTAGTGAAGCTTTATGCAGAACGAAGTTCTCGTATAGGCATTGCGCATAAAGCGGACACTGCCTGGCAAAAAGAACTGGAAGAATCTTTCATCTATGAAGAGACGGAAGACCAACTCAGGTCTATTGAAGAGATTAAAACTGATATGGAAAGTCCTATGCCTATGGAAAGGTTATTATGTGGAGATGTTGGATTTGGCAAGACTGAAGTTGCCATTCGTGCTGCTTTTAAAGCAGTTTGTTCTGGTTATCAAGTAGCTGTGCTGGTTCCTACTACTATTCTGGCAGACCAGCATTTTCGGGTTTTTAAAGAAAGACTGGCTCAATATCCCGTGCGGATAGCTATGTTTAGTCGTTTCAGCAGTAATAGTCAGATAGAAGAAGATTTAGCTGATCTGGCTCTGGGAAAGGTTGATATTGCCATTGGAACTCATCGTCTTCTTTCCAGAGATGTACATTTCAAGAATCTTGGTCTACTAATAATTGATGAGGAGCATCGTTTTGGAGTGCGTCATAAAGAAAGATTGAGGAAATTGCAATCCAATGTAGACACACTTTATATGAGTGCAACTCCAATTCCCCGAACAATGAATATGGCTCTGGCAAAGTTGAAAGAAATATCTTTAATGCAAACTTCACCTAAAGAAAGATTGCCTATTAGAACCATTATCACTTTAAGAGAAGATGAAGTCATCCGGGAAGCGATTCAAAGAGAAATTGACCGTGGTGGCCAGGTATTTTTTATACATAATCGTGTGCAAACCATAGAAACCATTGCTGAACAACTTAGAGAGCTTATGCCGGAAGTTAAATTTGCCGTCACTCATGCACAGATGCCAGAAAAGCAACTGGAAGATATTATGGAAGCTTTCATCAATCGGGAATATCAAGTCCTCATTTCTACTACTATCATAGAAAATGGTATTGATATTCCAAATGCCAATACAATCATTATAGACAGAGCAGACACCTTCGGTTTAGCTCAACTTTATCAGATGAGAGGAAGAGTGGGGCGTTCCAATCGTCGTGCCTATGCTTATCTTTTAATTTCAAGAAAGACCACTACTGAGGCTCGTAAACGCTTAGAAACTTTAACTCAATATGATTATTTAGGAGCAGGATTTCAGGTGGCTTTGCGAGACCTGGAACTTAGAGGTGCAGGAACAATCTTAGGAACCAAGCAGAGCGGTATCATCCAATCTATTGGATTCAATTTCTATAATAATATGTTGGAAAATGCCATTACTGCCGTTCAAAAGGGAGAGAGTATAGCTGAACAAATTGAAACTCCTAAACCTCAACGAAAACTCTTTACTGAAATTGACCTATATTTCCCTCCTGATTACATAAGTGATGATGAACAGCGCTTAACCATCTATCGTAGATTGAGCGAATTAGGAAACTTACAGGATATAGAAAATCTGGAGCTGGAATTGAAAGACCGCTTTGGACCTCTTCCAGAAAAGGCTTCCTGGTTACTGATGTATTTCAAACTCAATATTCTGGCAAAACAGGCAGATTTACTAAATTGCTATGTTCGGCACAATGTTTTAACCATAGAATTCAAACCAGAGAATCTTCCCCCAAGAGATAAAGTGCTTTCTTTTGCAGGTAAAGCTCCGAGAGTCCCGAGAATTGATGCCTCTAAGGGGTTGAAAATCACTATCTCGCTGGATGATAAAAAAGCATATCAAGATCAATTCTCCGAGGCATTAGAACTACTACAATTATATATTAACTCCTGATTTTATCTATTCTTATGCAATCTTCTCTCAAAACAGGACGGCTCCTTTCTTTGCTCATAAAGAATATTTATCTTCTGATTACTAATATCAGTAGCTGTAACAACATAGTCTCGTAAATTGTTCCGTTCTATTTTCTCTGGTTGATATAAGTTCCTTTGCTGAATAAAACCATTTTGAATTCTATCTTCAACTAATTGATTCCAGTAGTTTATATCTCCACCAGCAGGAGGAATCCATCCCAATTGTAAAAATAGATGAAGTATCTGGTTAATCAAGTTGGACTTAGCTGGATTATGAAAATGCGTGATGTAGCCCTGATTAGCCATAGCAGTGCCATCTATCTCTAAATATGTAGGTTGTGGTAAAATCAGGTCTGCTCCTGTTTCAGAGTCTATAAAAGGAAGGATTTCTATAATAAACTGCATATCAGATGATTTCTTGCTTTTTGTACCATAGCTAAGCAAAAATTTTGCATCAGCACTATCCTTCCATTCTGAATTTAGAAGTTGTAATCCGTAATAATCCGGATAATCTGAACTTTCCAGCACATTCCCCAGTTCCGAATCCAGAGCAACAGCCAGATTTAAAATCTCATAGATATCTTTTTCGCTTATCTGATTGACATTATAGATAAACAATTGATTTCTATTGCCCTTTAGATAAGAAATAGAAGAAAGAACACTATCGGCAAAATGCAGCGGAATAGAATTTTGACAGATGACACTTGTCAGTTTCTTGTCTTTTCTTTGTTGCAATCTCAAGAGAGTGCGTAAGTTCTGACTTATTTCTCCTATCACTACATATTCTGAGAAGTTATCAAATATCTTATAAGGTTCAAGGGTGGGCTTAAGCGGTAGATACTGACTGCTGAAGAGATGATAATCTGGGGAAGCATAAAGCATAGAGCCAGTATTTGTTGCAGCTTTCTCCATTATAAGCATCTCTTCCAGAGTAATTAATGGTGAAATCTCAAAAGCATAACTGGAAAGTTCTGTCACTTTTTCTTGAATCAATGAATAGACATCTCGCCAACTTATAGGATCCCATTTCCCATTTTTTTTGAGCACAGGGCTCTTTAATCTATCTTCAGTATAGAAAGCTTGCCAGCCAAATCTTCCCTTAAAACAGAGATTGCGTCCATTGAAACCAGGCTCTTCTTCATCCGTTCCTATTAAAACGGGAACTCCGGATTGACTTTGACACTGGATTAAACAGCCAGTTCCGCAAATACCACAATTCTGTGTTGTTTCTTCTTTCTCTAAAGGATTCAATTTATAATTAATGTTTCTTTCTAACAGAGCTCCTACAGGACATACTGCAATGCATTTACCGCAACTTTCACAGGAAGTCTTAGTTAGGGATTCTCCAAATTCTGGGGCAATCAGAGTAGAGAACCCACGATAAATATAACCGAGAACAGCTGGACCCTGAATCTCTGCACAGATTCGTACACATCTACCACAAGCGATGCATTTATTCGGGTCTCTAAGTATATATGGATGAGTATAATCAATGGGATATTTATTGATACTACCCTGATAATGCAGGGCATCCGCTTTGAAATCAGTACAATAATCTCTCAATTTACAGGTTTCATTAATCTGACAACCACATTCAAGACAACGTTCTGCTTCAAATTTTGCAGAGGGCTCAGAGAATCCAAGTTCCACTTCTTCAAAAGAAATTTTAGCTTTATCAATTGGTATTTCAGGCATTTTCTCCCGAGCAATTTTTTCATAGTTCTTGTATTCTTTAGGAGAGATGTCCTGAACTTTATAACCTTTTTTGGAGTCAAAGCGGAATGAATCTTTTGCTATTTCTTCGCCTTTCAGGAAACGGTCTATTGCTTCTGCAGCAAAATATCCATCTGCTATAGCTTCTATGGCAGTAGCAGGACCTCTACGAAAATCTCCTCCTGCAAAGACATTTGCCAGACCTGTATACATAGTTTTTTCATCTACTATAGCTGTTTGCCAACGACTTATTGGTAAAACCTGTCCCTGGATGAAATTATCTTCTTGTGCAAATATCTCCACTTCCGGAATCTGTGATATAGCAGCAATGATAGAATCAAAGAATTCAATAAAGAATTCTCCCGTCGGAACAGGCCTTCTTCTTCCACTGGAATCGGGTTCGCCCAGTTCCATTTTCTCAATTTTAACCTGTTGCAATTTTCCGTCATTGCCTATATATTCTACTGGATTGCTTAAGTAATGAAAAATTACTCCTTCTTTCTCTGCTGCTGCAATTTCTTCAGGTTCAGCTGGCATTTCCTGACGGGTTCGCCTATAAATAACAGTTACATCACAACCCAGACGAATAGCTGTCCTGGCACAATCAATAGCGGTGTTTCCACCGCCTACTATGGCAACTTTTTTTCCTAAATATGGAGTTTCACCCAGGCTGAAAGCTCTCAAAAAATCTACACCTAAAAAACAACCTTCCAGGTCTGAACCCTTAACTGGAAAAGGCACAGCTTTTTGTGCTCCGATGGCTAAGTAAACTGCATCATAAATACGAGATAGCTCATTTAAATTAATATCTCTTCCTAGTTTGATACCATATTCAATCTCCATTCCATTAGAACACATCAGTTCAATTTCTTTATCTAAAATGTCTTTTGGCAATCTATATTCTGGAATCCCATAACGAAGCCAGCCACCAGCTTCTAAAGCGGATTCAAAAACCTTAACCTGATGTCCCAGATTAGAAAGATAGTATCCACAGGTGAGACCGGAAGGACCTGCGCCTATGATGACAACCTTTTTACCTGTAGATTCTTTTTTCTCCGGAACATAGCTCCAGACATCATTTAAATCTTCATCTGCGGCAAACCTTTTTAATTGACGAATGGCTATAGATTCATCCACAATCTGACGCCGACATTCTTTCTCACAAAAAGCAGGACAGACTCTTCCAATAGAAAGAGGCATCGGTAAGGTTTTTTTAATTACTTTCACTGCATCGTGATACTGTCCATTGGCAATCAAAGAAACATAACTTTGAACATCCACCAGAGCAGGACAGGCAAGCTTGCAAGGAGCTTCACAATCCGCATAGTGATTGGAAACAAGTAATTCCAACGCCATTTTGCGAGCTGTTCTAATTTCTTGACTATCAGTTATTATCTCCATTCCTGAAGTTATAGTCGTGCCACAGGAAGTAACAAAACCTTTTCTTCCTTTGACTTCAACTAAACAGACCCAGCAAGAACCGTAAGGATTTAATTCTTCATCATTACAAAGTGTTGGAATTTCAATATTATTTCTTTTTGCCAGTTCCAGAATAGTAATCCCAGCTTCACTTTCTATTTTCTTTCCATTTAGAATCACTTCTATCATTTTTCTCTCCTATTCTCTGTTCACAGCACCAAATTTACAGGCTTTATAACAGGCTCCACAATGAGTACATCTGCTTTGATCTATAATATGAACTTGTCTCAAACTTCCGGAGATACAGGAAACAGGACACATTCTGGCACAGAGAGTGCAGCCAGTACATTTTTCAGGTTGAATATAATAATGCAGTAGAGCCGTGCAAACACCAGCGGGACATCTTTTATCAACAATATGAGCTACATATTCATTCTTAAAGTATCTTAAGGTGGTAAGAACTGGGTCAGGTGCAGTTTGTCCCAATCCACAAAGTGAACCTTTAGTGATACTTATCGCCAATTCTTCCAATCTATCCAGGTCTTCCAGTTCTCCTTTCCCTTCTGTTATTCTATTTAATATTTCCAGCATTCTTCTTGTTCCTATCCGACAGAAAGTGCATTTACCACAGGATTCATTCTGAGTGAAATTGAGAAAATAGCGTGCTACATCTACCATACAGGTACCAGAATCCATAACTACCATACCACCAGAGCCCATAATAGCTCCGGTAGCAGTGATACTATCGTAATCAACAGGAGTATCAAGTAAGTAATCAGGGATACATCCTCCGGAAGGTCCACCTAATTGTACTGCCTTGAATGGCTTTTCGGTTTTCATACCTCCACCGACTTTATAGATAATATCTCGCAAAGAAATACCCATTGGTACTTCTATTAATCCGCTTCCAGCAATCTTACCAGCTAAGGCAAAAACCTTTGTTCCTGAAGATTTTTCTGTTCCAATTCCCTTAAAAGCTTCTCCACCATTTTTTATAATCCAGGGAATATTCGCCCAGGTCTCAACATTATTGATATTGGTAGGTTTTCCCCAGAGACCTGATTCAGCCGGATAAGGCGGACGGATAGTAGGCATTCCACGTTTACCTTCTATAGATTGCATAAGTGCAGTTTCTTCTCCACAGACAAATGCTCCGGCACCTGCCTTGATAGAGAGTTCAAAACTGAAATCTGTACCCAGAATATTCTTACCTAAGTAATTCTTTTCCCGGGCAGAAGCGAGTGCTACTTTAAGATGTTCAATAGCCAGAGGATATTCTGCTCTACAATAGATATATCCCTTGCTTGCTCCTATAGCGTAGGCACCGATTATCATACCTTCCAGAACTCTATGGGGATCCCCTTCCAGAACACTACGATCCATAAAAGCACCAGGGTCACCTTCATCCGCATTGCAAATAATATACTTTTCATCACTCTTAGCAGAAGCAGCAAAAGACCATTTTAGACCAGTGGGAAAACCTGCTCCTCCTCTTCCTCTTAAACCCGAAATCTTAACTTCATTAATTATCTCTTCCGGACTTAAAGTAAGAGCTTTTCTCAAAGCTTGATAGCCTCCAGAAGCTTCATAATCTTCAATAGATAATGGATCAATCCTTCCACAGTTTTGCAAAACAATTCTCTGCTGATAAGCCAGTAAATCATTAAAAGGTGCTTCTCCTTTATCTGATAAAATGATATTAGATGAAGGGATCTTACCTGATATATATTCTTCAATCAGATTTATTACATTCTCTGAATTGACTTTTCCAAGCATGATTTCACCTATTTCTGAGCCACTTAAGGATACAATCGGTTCTTCAAAACACATACCAATACATCCTGTTTTCCTTAAAGTAAAAGTGGCTGGATCTTGAGATAAATATCCTTCCAGCTTCTTATAAACTTCCATTGCCCCAGCAGCTCTTCCACAACTTGCTAAACCAACTTTTACTATAATCTCACTCATATCTTTTCTCCTCTTTCTTAAACCGACTCAAAATCCCTGGTATGGCATTGGGAGTGAGTTTCCCAAAAGTTTGCTGGTCTATCATTATCACGGGAGAAAGAGAGCAACAGCCCAGACAAGCCACTTCCATAACGGTAAATTTACCGTCTGCTGTAGTATTTACCCCCTCTTCTAATTTTAAATAATCCATAACAGCTTCTTTTATACTATCCGCATCTGCCACATGACAGGCAGTTCCTTTGCAAACTTTTATTATATGTTCACCTTGAGGTTCCAGACGAAACATCGCATAGAAAGTAACCACTCCATAGATTTCAGCTATAGGAATATGCATCTTTTCAGATATATAACTTATATCCGATTTGGATAAATAGCCCTTGCAACCTTGAATAGCCTGTAATATTGGAATTAAATTACCTTTTTTGCCCTCATATTCTTGCAATATTTTATCCACAGAACTGAAGTCTTGCTCCATCGCAACTCCTTTAACTATCTTCCTGAGTCCTTTCAGATAACAATTCTGAACCCCATTTTTGAGACCAATCTCAAGATTGTTGCTCTTTGTCAAATAAAAAGCACTTAACCCTAAAATAAATATGTCCCTATCTTTAATTGTACTTCAGAGTTCTGCTAAGAGATAAAAGAACATTACCTTGCTAGGCGGATAGTGATAGATATTCAATCAAGATAAAAGAGAAAAATTTTCAAACTAAAAAGATGAGCATAGTTTTAAATCATAAAGATAGAACTTCTTGCAATAAATAGAGTTGCGATTGCAGACAGCTACTGCCCAGCTAAGAACAAGGAGCATATCGTTCCACCATAATTCTTACCTCCCTCTTAATTCAGATGTCCAGCTTATGTCCAGCTTATGTCCAGCTTATGCTTGAAATCGGACATAAGCTAAAGATAAGCAGGCTATAAATTATTCATCAGGCAATAAAGTATATGTATTGGGTAAATTTGAAATCATAAAGAACTTGCCAATATAGAGCTATGTACTAAAAGGTAAAAAAATAAGAATCTTAAAATAAGGGAATAGATACAATGCCAGAGCTTCCTGAAGTGCAAACAATATTAAATGGATTAGAGAAAGAACTTAAGGGAAAAATAATAGAAGGATTGGATAGTTATCATCAACGCACTCTATTGCGGGACAAAGAGTTATCTGCATCTCCTTTCCCAGTCATAATTATAGATCTGGAAAGACGAGGAAAATTTATTCTTATCCATCTGGAAAATGAGAACACGATTATTATCCATCTCGGAATGACTGGAAAATTGGTGCTAAACAGGGCATCAACTGAGATTTCTAAATATGAAAGAGCTTGTTTTATCATAAATAAAAAAGATAAACTGCACTTTATAGATATCCGCACTTTCGGAAAAATTATCATCTGCCCCAATAAGAATGTCTCTCAATACCTCCCTGAACTCGGTGTAGAACCTCTTTCTAAGGATTTTAATCTTTCCTATTTGCGAAAAGCTTTGAAGACTCGTAAAGCACCCATAAAAAACATCTTAATGGACCAAAAAATCATTGCTGGACTGGGAAATATCTATGCTAATGAGATTCTATATCGGGCTAAAATCAATCCTGAAACTCCTGCTTCCTCTCTTTCTTCTCAACAGCTTTCCCGACTTATAAACACAACTAAGACCGTCCTTAACGAAGCTATAGAAAAAAATGGAACCTCAATCTCGGATTATCGCCGGATTGATGATAAAAAAGGCGAATTTCAGAATTTTTTACAAATCTACCAAAAGACCTTTTGCCCTAAAGGACATCCCGTCCAGAAAATAAAACAAGGAGGACGAAGCACTTATTTTTGTCCTGTCTGCCAGAAATGAAGATTAAGCTTGCAAACCTCCTCTTAAAAGTATATACTATAATAGTAGGAATTTATAACAGATAAAAGATAGCAAAAAAGGAGATTCATAATGAAAGCCTATAAATTGAAAGATAATATCTATTGGGTAGGAGTAATAGATTGGAACTTACGCAATTTCCACGGTTATATCACTCCCAGAGGTTCCACTTATAATGCTTATCTTATTATAGATGAAAAGATTACGCTGATAGATAATGTTAAATATTACCTTTTTGATGAGATGCTCGCTCGGATAAGTGATGTTATTGACCCACATAAAATTGATATCATAATCCAGAATCATATTGAAATGGACCATTCCAGCGGCCTTCCCCAACTTATGAAAATCATACCAGATGCAGAGATTTATACTAATGCCACCGCTATTAAAGGTCTGAAACTGCACTATCATCAGGACTGGAATTTTCAGGAAATAAAAAGTGGTGATTCCATCAATATTGGAAATAATGACCTTACTTTTCTCACTACCCCTATGGTTCATTGGCCTGATAATCAGGTAACTTATTGTCCTCAGGAAAAACTACTCTTTTCTAATGATGCTTTTGGCCAGCATATAGCTTCTAATGAAAGATTGGAAAAGGATTTCCCTCTGGATATAGTGCTGGAAGAAGCCAAAAAATACTATGCCAATATAGTCCTTCCTTATTCCAGACAGGTGCAGAAAGTGCTGGAAGCCATTGCTTCACTTGATATTGATATGATAGCACCCAGTCACGGTTTAATCTGGACAGAACATATTCCTGAAATAATAGATGCCTACCAAATCTGGTCAAAAAACATCACAGATGAGAAAAAAGCTCTGATAATCTATGATACAATGTGGAAATCCACTGAAATGATTGCTTTCGCCATAGCTCAAGCTTTTGAAAATAAAGGCATTAAAGCTAAGATAAGGAACTTGCAGCTTACTCATATATCGGACATAATGACAGAAGTTATGGATGCAAAATATATCTGCGTTGGTTCTCCTACCATTAATAGTTCTATTCTTCCCACGGTCTCAGCTTTTATGAGTTATCTGCAATGCCTTGCACCCAAAGATAGAATTGGCCTCTCTTTCGGTTCTTATGGTTGGAGTGGACAAAGCATTCCTATGCTTCATAAAATGCTGGGAGATGAGAGTGGATGCGGTTTCAAAATGTTAGAACCGGTGAAGGTTCAATTTATTCCAACTGAAGAGATACTTAATCAAATCAGAAAAAATGTAGAGCAACAGTTAAATAATATATGATGTAACACTCTATCTCTCAATATATTTGGGACACTAAAAGTCAGGTTATTTTTTACTTGCAGTGTCTGGCTAAAAAAATATTGACGCAAGGAACAAAAATATTATTTTAGACATTAAGATAATTTAATGGTAAGTGAATGATGAAGAAAGACGAAAAGAAAAAAATTATAGGACTCTTTGATGGTTTGGATGAAAATACTATCAATGACCTTAAACAGAATTTAAAAGCTATAAGCATAAAAAAAGGTGAAAGAATAATTAGAGAAACAGAAGAGGGTTACTGTATATTTATCATCCTTAAGGGCAAAGTAGAAATTGAAAAAGAGGTTAAAGATTCTGAACCTCCTATTGCTCCTTTAACAGTTTTGGAAGAAGGAGAATTCTTTGGAGAAATGAGTCTTTTAAATGGAGAACCTCGCAGCGCAAATGCCATTGCTCTGGAAGATACTGAATTGCTTGAAATTCCAGAAGAAGAATTCCAGAGACTTTGTTTTTCCCATCCAAATATTATGTTCAATCTTGTCCGTGCTCTTTCCGAAAGGCTTAGATTAACTAATGAAAGGTTTGCTGATGCGCTTAGTAATATGATACAGAAAAACCGTTTAACCGCTATAGGAAAAGCAACCAGCAAAATAATACACGATATTAAATCTCCTCTCACCATTATTAGTTTAAATGCTCAGTTAATAGAGACCCTATTCCCAGAAACACAGGAATTGACCCAGGGTATCATTAAACAAGCTAAATTAATTGATGAACTTCTACAGGAAACGCTGGATTATATTAAAGGCAATCCAAACCATCTCATTATTCAGAAAGTTGATATGTTTAGATTTTTAAAAGATATAGAAGATACCTACGGTCCCTCGTTAAAGAGCCGAAATATTGATTTTATCATAGAAAATAAGTGTAATGAGCCCGTTTATTTTGATGAAGAACGCATCCGACGTGCTATTATCAATCTAATTCGCAACAGCTCAGAAGCTATAAGCAATAAGGGCACTATCAAAATTACTGCTAATTTATCATCAAGCTGGCTGCAGATAAGCATTATAGATGATGGACCAGGTGTCCCTCCTGCTATCTTAGATGACCTATTTAAGCCCTTTATAAGCTATAATAAACCTAATGGCACAGGTCTGGGACTTCCTATATGTCAGAAACTTGTGCAAGAACATAAGGGTAGAATAGATTACACTCCTGTGCAACCTCACGGTGCCCGTTTTGATATTCGCCTTCCACAAAAATATAACTTTTAGCGAAGAAACAGTTTTGGGAAGATTCTGTTTTTGCCTATAAGATGAAAGCGCATCATAAAATATAAATAAAATCTTGTCAAAAAAATAGATGATAAAAAAATGGTAAAAAGAAATCAATTTGGATGGTGAAAGATGTCAAGAGTATGTGATATATGTGGAAAAGAGGCTCAAGTCGGTAATCTTCGCAGTCATGCTTTGAATGCCACCAAACGCCGTTTTTATCCTAACTTACATCTTGTCCGTGCTGTCGTTGATGGCAAAGTCAAGAAAGTAAGGGTTTGTTCTGCCTGTCTTAAAGCGAATAAAGTCCATAAGGTTGTTAAATAGGATTAACCATACTGCACAACAGTTAAATAAACAATGCCAAGTGTGCTACATCGGGAATAGGACTATCCTGTTCCCGATATTTATCTAAGAGAAAAATCAGGAGAATAGATGGATATTCAAGAATTAAACTATAAAGTGGCAACAAGTTCGGCACAACTGGATAATTTACGGACTGAGATTGCCAAAGTAATTGTTGGACAGGATGCCATAATCAATCGTTTAATAATCGGACTCTTAGCTAATGGTCATATTCTCTTAGAGGGAGTTCCTGGTCTGGCAAAAACGCTAATTATAAGTACTTTAGCTCAAGCATTTGCTGCCAGTTTTAAACGCATTCAATTCACACCAGACCTGCTACCTGCAGATATAACGGGCACTTTAATTTACAATCAAAAAACGGGTGAATTCACTACAAAAAAAGGTCCTATCTTTGCTAATTTTATTCTTGCTGATGAGATTAATCGTGCCCCCGCTAAAGTTCAATCTGCTCTTCTGGAAGCTATGCAAGAACGGCAGGTAACTATTGGAGATACAACTTATCTTCTTCCTCGTCCTTTTTTCGTTATGGCAACACAAAATCCCATAGAACAGGAAGGAACCTATCCTTTGCCCGAAGCTCAGGTTGACCGCTTTTTAATGAAACTTAAGATAAAATATCCCAACCTGGAAGAAGAAAAGGTCATTTTAGAAAGGATGGTAGTAGAACGAGAACTTAGAGTTAATCCGGTGCTTACACCATCAGATTTAGATAATATGCGAGAGATATTAGCTGATTTATATATGGAAGAAAGATTGAAACATTATATTCTCAATCTGGTACAGGCAACTCGTTATCCACAACGCTATCCCCGTATATCAACCTTAACCGGATTGATACAATATGGAGCTTCCCCTCGGGCTACTATTTTTCTTGCTCGTGCTGCCAAAGCCAATGCCTATCTGGAACACCGAGCCTATGTTATTCCTGATGATATAAAAGCCATAGGCAAAGATGTTTTAAGACATCGTATTATTCTTTCTTATGAAGCTGAAGCAGAACAGGTTAGTACAGAAGATATAATCACCCGCATATTTGAAGAGATAGAAGTCCCGTAAAGGATTCAATCTATGTCTTCCCCTACTCCTGCAGAGATTCTTGCTCGGATTGGAAAACTGGAAATCCGAACCAAGAATCTGGTTAATGAAATCTTTAGTGGAGAATATCGTTCCAGCTTTAAAGGACAGGGTCTGGAATTTGCTGAAGTGCGTGAATATCAGGCTGGAGATAATTATCGGGATATTGATTGGAATGTTTCGGCTCGGTTAGGTGCACCCTATGTGAAAAAATATACTGAAACCAGGGAATTAAATGTCTTCTTTATTGTTGATGTATCTGCCTCTATGCGATTTGGAACAGTGCAACCTAAAAAACAAGAACGAGTAGCAGAAGTTATTGCTCTTCTCTCCTTTTCTGCTCTTTCCAATAATGATAAAGTAGGTCTGATAATGTTTTCTGACCAGCTGGAGAAGTATCTTCCTCCCCGAAAAGGTAGAAATAAAGCGCTGGAAATCTTAAGAGATGTGCTTTATCTGGAACCAGTGCATAAAAATACTTCTTTACTGCAAGCCCTAACTTTTGCCAATCATATTTTAAAAAAAAGGTCTGTGGTGTTTATTCTTTCTGATTTTATGGATAGTGGCTATGATAAACCCCTGGAAATTCTGGCACAAAAACATGATGTTATCGCTATTCAGGTTCTGGATGAAGCTGAATTAAGATTACCTGATGCAGGAGTCTTAAGCCTTTACGATCCGGAAACAGGAGATACACTTTATTGCAATACTTCTGCTAAATCTCTTCAAAATAATTATGAAGTAAGAGTTTCTAAACAACAGGAAAAACTCGCTAAAGACCTGGCTAAGATTAAGGTTGATTATATAATGCTAAGAAGTATGGATTCACATATCAAGGCTCTTAGAACTTTTTTTGAACAAAGAAGAAGAAGATTAAGAGAAGGAAGATGAAAAAAATCCTCCCCTTAGCTCTAATCCTGTTTATTATTAGCAATCTTGCTGCTATCACTATCCAACAAAAATTGGTCAATGATGACGATCTCAATGTAGGAGACCGTTTTCAATTACAAATCTATGCAGATGTTCCACTAAAAAGTGTTGTTGTACCTGACACATTAACTTCCTTTAAAATCCTTGAAGCAGAAAAAAAGAAAGAACCTTCCGGAAAAACCTGGTTACAGCTAACTATTGTTCCCATACTAACTGGTTCACTTAGTTTCCCTAAATTACAAGTTATCCCTGAAATTTCAGATGGACAAACTCACTTCACCGATGCCTTCCAGGTTAAAGTTATTCCCGTGAGAGCTGAAAATGACACCACTCTGGTTGATATTAAGCCCTTAGCTAAATACCCGATGCAATTATCTATCTGGGTATACTATATATTGATTACAATTGCTATTTTGGGCATAATCTACTTGATTCTGCACAGAAGAAAAAGAACCAGAAAAGAGACTACAGAAAAAGCAAATATCCCGTCTTCTACCTCTCTGGACCCTCCTTGGAAGATTGCTTTGAAACAATTGGATGAACTTTTATCACTGAATTTAATCGAGAAGGGTGAATATATCCGCCATCATTATGAGCTCTCCTTAATTCTACGACAATTTTTAGAACGGAAATATCGTTTCCCGGCTGTGGAAATGACTACTTCAGAAATACAACAAGTTGCTGACCGATTATATATTGCCAGCAGTCAAGAGGTACTAAATTTCCTGAAATACTGTGATAGAGTTAAATTTGCCAAATATATTCCTACCCGTGAAGAAATAGAGAAATATGAGAACTGGTTGAGATCCTGGTTACAATCTTTTGAATTGGTAGAAGCACAACAAATGCTTGCTCATAGAGGTATTGAGCATGCTTAGTTTTGCTCGACCCTGGTGGTTGCTGGCACTAATTATAGTTCCTCTGCTGCTCTGGTATCAATTCAAAATCCAGAAACCGCATAAATTGCGATTACCTTTTACGCGTTTGTCTCTTCTTAAACAGATACAAGGAGAAAACAAATTCTGGAAATACCTTTTCCCTGCTTTAAGAAGTTTAGTCCTTATATGTTTAATTCTAGCTATAGCTCAACCTCGCTGGGGTTATGGAACACGAGATATCAGCCAGAAAGGTGTGGATATAGTTCTTGCTATAGATATCAGTGGCTCAATGCTGGCTATGGATTTTGCTCCTCAAAATAGGTTAGCAGCAGCAGTCAATGTAGCCAAAGACTTTATTAAAAAAAGACCTAATGACCGTTTTGGTTTAGTAGCTTTCTCGGAATATGCTCTGACTCAGAGTCCTTTAACTTTTGACCATCAAGCTATACTGGAACAACTTGACCGCCTCCAGGTCAATAAAGAAGCATCTTTTACTGCAATAGGAGTTGGTCTGGCTAAAGCAGTAGCCAGACTTAAAGATAGCACAGCAAAAAGTAAGGTTATCATCTTAATTACCGATGGTGTGAGTAACACCGGAGAAATAGACCCTATAACGGCAGCTAAAATGGCAAAAGCTTATGGAATAAAGGTCTATCCTATAGGAGTAGGAACAAACGGCTTGGTAGATTACCCTATTGAAGACCCCTTTCTCGGTACTTACTATCAAAAAATGCAAGTAGAACTGGATATGGAAACTCTGAATGCTGTTGCTGAGATTACAGGAACTGGCAAAGCTGCACAGGCTGGAAATAAAACACAATTACAACAGATTATGGATAAGATAGATAAGCTGGAAAAAACTACTTACCAGATTCAAATTCATTATATATGGGCAGAAAAGTTTATGCCTCTACTCTGGATTGCCTTTATCTTACTGACAATAGAACTTATTCTTCACTTGATAGTTATGCCTATTTTCCCGGAGTAAAAAAATGAATTTATATTATCCTGGAAATATCTGGCTTCTACTTATTCTCATTCCTTTGATATTATCCCTATTTTTCTGGAAAAGAAGAGAAAAAAAGCGTTTCTCCCGCTTTGCTGATTCTTCTTTCTATTCTGAATATCTTAATGACCGTTCTCAATTTTTGCACTATTTCAAATATATATTAATTATACTGGCTTTAGCCTTTATTATTTTTGCCTTACTCCGTCCTCAATGGGATTATGAAGAACAAGAATATAGCTTTAATGGACTGGATATTATGGTTTGCCTTGATGTTTCTAAAAGTATGGACGCCCAGGATATCACACCCAGTAGACTTCTTAGAGCTAAGATGCAAATAGATTCTTTATTAGACAATCTTAAAGGAGATCGTATTGGCATTATTGCCTTTGCCGGAGTTCCTACTCTGGAATGTCCACTTACAGATGATTATTCTTGTGCAAGACTGGTGCTTAATAGTATCAATACAGACACCGTAGTTGAATATGGAACTGATATTGGTGCTGCATTAGCACTGGCAAGCAGGTCTTTTCAATCTGCTGGTGGTAGCAATATTCTTCTTTTAATCACCGATGGAGAAGACCTTAAAGGTAATGCCATCATTCAAGCTAAAAGATTAAGTTCACAGGGTGTTAAAATCTATGTTCTGGGAATAGGAAGCGAAGAGGGAACTTTTATTAGAGATGAAAAAACTGGTCAGCAAGCTTTCACCAAGCTTGATACTAAAACTTTACAGACCATCGCATCTATCGGAAAAGGGAAATATTTTTCCGTAACACCTGAACAGGGAAAATTAGACCCCATCCTTCAAAACATTTATGCCAGTGAATCTGGTAGAGGAAGAAGCAGAAATTTCTCCATTCTTAAAGACCAGTATGCCATACCTGCAGCTATTGCCATAATTATTTTACTGGTAGAAAGCCTTTTTCTGCCACGCACTCGTAAAAGGGAAAATGTATGAAAGATAAAAAACTGCTCTTCTACAATCTTATTCTTGTGACGGTCAGCATAATTCTGTTATTCCTTATTTATACTTTATTATTCAATCAGAAATCGCTTAAGCATAGTAGAGCAAGTGAATTATACAAGAAAGGACATTTTGAACAAGCAGCTAAAATCTGGGAAAAGGGACTGGATAGCAAAGATAAGGATTACATCCCAGAAAGCAGTTTAAGTAAAGCTTTATACAAACAAGGTAAATATGAAGAAAGCATAAAAAAACTCCAGGATGCCTTGAAAGAAAATGATAAAACCCCAGAATTGCATTATGACCTGGGTAATGCGTACTTTCGTAATAACCAGATAGATAATGCACTGCAAGAGTATCTAAACGCTATGCTCCTTGATCCAGATGATGAAAATGCTAAAGCCAATTATGAATTGGCTCTCAAAAAGAAAAATTCCTTTCAATTACAAGCAGGTATAGGCGAAAACAATAATGAACAAAATGAGCAAAATCCTCCTGAACAATCTTCTCGTGAAAAGATAGAAAATAGATTAAATGCACTTGACCAAAAAGAAGCTAGAGATCGAATGGCAAAGAGTCCCCCACCTTATAAGGGAAAAGGAGAAAAGTGGTGGTAAAGAAGTTTGCCTATGCTCTATTTATAGTGCTATCTCTGATTGGCACACTAAATGCTGAATCAGTAGCGGTAAATGCTTACTTAAAAGAAGATGTTATAACCTTATCAGATCAGCTGCAACTGGTAGTGGAAATTTCCAGTGAGAAAAAAGTAAAAGTTGTTGCTCCGCCAGCTCCACAAATACCAGGCTTCTCCTTCCGTAATGTAGTAGGTTCAACTTCCTATAAATACTCAATGATTAATAATCACCTTTTCACCACGCACATTCAAACCTTTACCTATGTCTATAATCCTCAAAAAACCGGTAGCTTCACTATTCCTTCATTTAAAGTTAAAGTAGAAAATAAGGATTATTATACCCCTTCTTTGACTGTTCAGGTTAAAGAATCTTCACCTGCACCTCCACCCCAGAAACAATATAATCTATCACCTTTTTTAAATCCCTTTGGAGATGAGCTATTCAATCCTAATCTTATAGAAGGTGAGGTATTTTTGCTCTGTATTCCAGAAACTGATTTTGCTTATGTAGGCGAACCCGTAATAATCTCCTATTATCTTTACACGGAACAGCCGGTTGAAACTTTCTATGCTGAATCCGAAAAAGATTTTGAAGGATATGGTAAAGAGGTCTTTCTTCAGCCTTCTTCTATTAAATATGAATCTACTGTCTATAATAGCAAATCTTATAAACGTGCACTTATAAAGCAGGATGCTATTTTCCCTCATAAAGCTGGAAGACTACAGATGCCAATTCTCACAGGACAGGCACAATTACTGGGATTTTTAAATAAAACTATCAGCTCCAAACCTTGCTGGATAAATGTAAAACCTTTACCAGCAGGAGCTCCAGCTGGATTTACTGGAGCGGTGGGTAATTTCACTGTTTCTCAGAGTCTTTCCTCTACTAAATTAAACCTCGGTGATGCCTTAACCTTCACTATTAATATCTCAGGCAGGGGCAATTTTAGCCAGTTTACTGCGGCTCCTTTTCCACCAGTAGATAAATTTCAGGTATCCGCTCCCTATATTCAAGATAAACTGGCTAATGTGATAGAAGGCACACGTTTTATTCATTACACTTTGCTTCCGCGAGAAACAGGAGAATTGACTATCCCTGGCTATATCTTTAGTTGGTTTGATTCCAGCTCAGGTGTGTATAGAACTTTTAATGGTGCTACCCAAACAATTAAAGTCCATCAAGCAAATATCCTTTCCTATTTCTCGGGTCTACTGGAAAAAGATAAACCTCAAGCCCTTAATCCACTCCTTAATCTTGCTTATTATCCAGATTTCAAGAATTATAGCACAGAGCCCTGGTTCTGGCTTATACTTGCTCTCTGTGCAATCTCTCTTATCATTTCAGGTCTTGTAGCAAGAGAAAATAGATTGAGAGAATTAGAACCTATAGCGTATGCCCAAAAAACTGCTCATCGTATCCTGAATAAATATTTAAAACAGGCAACCGAAGCAGCTGGAAAACTCTCTACTGATTTCTATCCCTTAGCAGAAAGTGGATTAATGGATTATCTGGCAAGAAAATATGGTGTTTCTAAAAGTCTTCCCACACCAGAATTAATTGATGCCTTAAGAATGAAAGATATGCCTCCTGAACTGCTTGACCAGCTAGAACAATTCTTGTTGCAATGTCAGAAAGCTCGTTTTATGCCTGGTGGCGCAGAAGCTGAAAAATTGGATGAAGCTCTACATCAATTGCGTTCTCTGGTTCAAGCTTTAAGCCGTTTTAAACCAGAAAAAGAATCTTCTAAAAAGAACAGAGTGGCAACTTTTCAACCCGGTATCAACTCTAAAAATAAGGAACAAGAATGAAGCACTGGATATTTATCTTCGGCTTACTTATACTCACCTTTTCTTTATCTTCTCAAGTCTTAAATCCTGATTCTTTAAATGCAGAAAAAACCTTCTATCAACAGACTCTCCAAAAATTGGAAGCTGAAGCTAATCGTGGAGTGAAAAATGCCGATTTATTCTATAATATGGGAGTTTGCCATTTTCAACTTGGAAACACTGGTAAAGCAGTGCTAAACTTCCTTCGTGCTTTAAATCTTAATTCTGCACATAAACAGGCGAAACAAAATCTCTTATATATTCGCAATCTCCATCCAGAACTATCTTTAGAGCCTACCCGACCTTTTCTCGTTCAGTTATTTCTGAATATTTATGATTTCTTTTCTTTAAACCGACTGGCTATAACTCTTTTAATAATAGCTATACTCCTAACTTTGAGTTTGCATTGGTTGATGCATACTCCTTCGGGAAAAGAACACGGTCTACCTATTCTGGCTGTGGTCATAACGGCTATTCTCTTTATTGCTTTTGGGAGTATGTTGCTGGTTAAAAATCACCGCTATCGTAATGATGCTCGTGCGGTCGTAATTGCTAATGTAGCACCCATTTATCATACTCCAGAAAGCAAAAATATACTGCAGACTATACCTGAAGGAAGTGTGGTCGTGGTTAGCAAAACTCAGCATAACAGAGTTCAAGTTATTCTACCTGATGGAACTCAAGGTTGGGTAGAAAGTAATACTATAGAAAGAGTTGTGCCCATAAATAACACTAAGGACTAAACAAATGAAGAAACCAAAACTTTTTATCACAAATTATATTCCTGAACCAGCTATTAAAAGATTGGAAGAAGTATTTGAAGTAGAGATATTCCCGGAAAACCGAGCTATTACTCACGAAGAACTGAGAAAAAAAGTGAAAGAGATAGATGCTCTAATCTGCCTTTTAACTGATAATATAGACCGGGAAATTATAGAAGCCGCTCCTAATCTTAAATGTATATCCGTCTATGCCGTAGGTTATAACAATGTGGATGTGGAATCTGCCACGGAACATAATATTGTAGTATGTAACACTCCAGGTGTGCTAACGGAAACTACTGCTGACTTAGCCTGGGCTTTGATTATGAGTTGTGCCAGAAGAATTGTAGAAGCAGATCGTTTCGTGCGAGAAGGGAAATTCCGGGGCTGGGAACCTATGTTGATGCTGGGTAATGATATCTTCGGAAAGACCTTAGGTATTATTGGTATGGGAAGAATTGGAAGAGCAGTTGCACATCGTGCTCTCGGTTTTGATATGAAAGTTATCTATTATGACTCTCAAGTTGACCCTGAGTCTGTTCCAACAGATTATATTGCAGTAGATTTGACCACTCTCTGTCATAATTCCGATTTCATCAGTATTCACACTCCTTTAACTCCTGAAACCAGACATTTAATTGGAGAAAAGGAATTTAATTTAATGAAATCCACTGCTATACTGATTAATACTGCCAGAGGTCCTATAATTGATGAACAGGCTTTAATTTCAGCGTTAAAGGAAAATAAAATCGCTGGTGCGGGATTGGATGTTTACGAAAATGAACCCATTATCCCTGAAGAATTAATAGCTTTATCTAATGTTGTCTTGTTGCCTCATATTGGTTCTGCCAGTTATGAGACCAGGACAAAAATGGCACTGCTTGCAGCGGAAAATGCCATTGCCGTTATTGAAGGGAATAATCCTCCTGCTCGTGTTAATTGAACTCTGGACAACATTGCTTCTTAGTTTCCTTAATGTTTTTATATCAGCTTGCTAATGAGTTTTCTCTTACACCTTTTTATCCTATTAAAAATAAATAAGAAAAAGCTATGACTGAATATAAATTGTCCATTAGTGAGAGAATAATAATTTCCTGATTTAATAACTTATGTATGGGCTACTTCTTTATTCCTATCTAAATTATGATTCTGCAAACAAAGTAGGAATGTACCTATCTTCTTATAACAAAAAGTTATTGACGAATATAACGATTTCAAAGAAAAAGAAAAAACTAATAAAGTATGAAGGTATTTCAAGATGCTCGTGGCAAAGATATTTGTCTGTCTAAAACCTAATGTGCTTGACCCACAGGGAAAAGCAGTTTGTAATTCTCTTCAACAATTGGGCTATACCAATGTGATAGAAGCGCGAGTTAGTAAATATATAGAATTGACTTTGGATTCTGATGATAAAGAAGCTGTATGGAAAGAAACGGATAAAATCTGCCAGGAGCTACTGGCTAATCCTAATACGGAACATTACTGGTTTACCCTGGAAAATAAAGAGGAAAGCCAAATTTGAGAGTAAGTGTTATTACTTTCCCTGGTTCTAATTGCGACCATGACGCAAAAGAAGCTTTTGCCTTTTATGGACACAATAGTCGTTTAATCTGGCATAAAGATAAGGACTTGCAAAATCCAGACTTAGTGGTTTTACCGGGTGGGTTTTCCTATGGCGATTATCTTCGTTGTGGTGCCATAGCTCGTTTTTCTCCTATTGTTGAGGAAGTAATGGCTTTTGCTAAAAGAGGTGGATTAATTCTGGGCATCTGTAATGGCTTTCAAATTCTGACGGAATGTGGTTTGTTACCAGGAACGCTACTACCTAATATAGGACTTAATTTCATCTGTCAGCATCAATACATTCGGGTGGAAAACCCTGATACACCTTTCACTCATCAGATATCAGAAGGCACTACTCTGGATATTCCTATTGCTCATAAAGAAGGTAATTATTTTTGTTCAGAAGATACACTGAAAGAACTTAAAGATAATAATCAGATTGTCTTTCGTTATTGTGATAAAAAGGGTAATATCACAGCCCAAGCCAATCCTAATGGTTCTCTGGAAAATATAGCAGGAATTTGTAATAAATCTCGTCGCATTCTTGGTATGATGCCTCATCCTGAAAGAGCAGCAACACCTTATGTAAATAGTAATGATGGAGGAAAAATCTTTGCCGCACTGGAAAGCTATTTTAACCTCCATTGATAATCTCTTCTTCCCTCCTGTTTGTCTCGCTTGCTCAGAAAGAATAGAGAAAGTAAAAGATGTGCTGTGCTCAAGCTGTAAAGAACTTCTTTCTCCTATAAAAGAGAACTATTGTGATAATTGCGGTGCTCCTATGATTGATTATACCTGCCCTTATTGTTCCGAAACAGATTTCGTCTTTGATATTGCTCGTGCTGCTTTTATTTATCAATCTCCTGTCCGGGAATTAATCCATAATTTTAAATATAATTTCTTTCTTGCACCTGCCAGTTTTTTTAGTCAGGCTTTGCAAGAAATTCCAGAAGCTCAAAAATTAGCTCAAAATTATGATTATATCACTGCCGTTCCCTTGCATCGGGTGCGTTATAGAGAACGAGGATATAATCAATCTGAACTTATTGCCCGAAAGTTAGCTATTAAATGGAATCTCCCTTATATTGAACCTGTTAAAAGACATTTACCAACTGAAAGTCAGACTACGCTAAATTTAGAGGAAAGATTAAACAACCTGAATAATGCCTTTAGACTAAAGAAAAATATTGATTTATCTGGAAAACGAATAATTCTGGTAGACGATGTTTTTACTACTGGAACAACCGTTAATGAAGTATCCCGTGTATTAAAAGAGGGAGGTGCAAGCAAAGTTGCAGTTTTAACTGCTGCTCGTGCAATTTGATTATGGATAAAGATTATAAAGAAATAAAAACTTCCATAAATGAAGAAGAAGCCAATGAAATGATTGAAAAAGTGGCACATTTCTTCGTTGATAGAAGTTTAGGCTCTGCTGGTATTATAATGTTTGAATCTCTCCATCCTTTGCATGGAATAGCCAGTCAAGCCCTCTATTTCCTTCTTCCTTTTGCGGAAGTGATTTTTGATTCTAATCAATACCAGCGTTTTGCCCTTATGATACAAAATGACGATTATTTTAAACGCTTGATTAAAAGGATAGATGAACTGGATGAAGAAACCAACCAGGAACGAAGAGATAAAGCTCGTTTGAAAAGACAGCGCAGAAAGAATAAACGAAAAGCCTTTTTTAAAAAAATCTTTAATAAAACTAATAAGTCAACTGAATCAACGGAGGTATGATGCAATACGATGAGAAACGCCTTACCAGGATTGTTGCTACTGATTGCGGAAGCACAACTACTAAGGCTATTTTAATTGAATGGATTGATGGAGAATACCGCCAGACCGTTCGGGGAGAAGCACCCACAACTGTGGAAGCTCCTTTGAATGATGTTACTAAAGGTGTGATTAATGCCACCCAGGAACTAGAAGAACTTGCTCGTCTCAAATACCATAATCCCAATATTAAGTTTATGGAAAATGGGGAATTCGTTATCCCCCGAAAAGGTGATGTTGGAGTGGATGCTTATGTTTCCACTTCTTCAGCTGGTGGCGGTTTGCAAATGATGGTTACAGGTGTGGTCGCTTCAATGACAGGAGAAAGTGCAGAACGTGCTGCCCTTGGTGCTGGTGCAATTGTTATGGACCTTATAGCCAGTAACGATAGGAGAATGAATCACGAAAAGATTGAAAGAATCAGAGAACTCAGACCAGATATGATATTGATGGCTGGTGGAGAAGATGGTGGAACGATTAAGCATGTAGTAGAAATGGCTGAATTGGTTAGTGCCGCCGATCCTAAACCTCGTCTGGGAACAGGATTTAAGCTTCCTGTGATTTACGCTGGAAATAAAGATGCTCGTGATTATGTGCGGGAATGTCTAAAAGATAAAGTAGATTTAATTATCACAGAAAATATTCGTCCCAAGCTGGAAATAGAAAACCTCAAACCCGCAAGAGATAAAATCCATGAACTATTTTTAGACCATGTGATGAAACAAGCTCCAGGCTATGATAAATTGATGAAATGGTGTCAGGGACCAGACCATGAACCTATTCCTATAATGCCTACTCCTGCCGCTGTGGGTAATATTATGCAAGCTATTGCTCAAGAAGAAAATATTGAAGTAGTCGGAGTTGATATTGGTGGAGCAACTACAGATATATTTTCCGTGTTTACTGAGGAATTCATTTTCAATCGTACCGTCAGTGCCAATCTGGGAATGAGTTATAGCATATCCAATGTTCTGGCTTCCAGCGGGTTAGATAATATTATGCGATGGGTGCCTTTAGATATTGATGAAGGTTATCTGCGTAATATGATTAAGAATAAAATGATTCGTCCTACCACTATTCCTTACCTTCTGGAAGAGCTGGTTTTAGAACAAGCCATAGCTATTGAAGCTTTGCGACTTGCTTTTGAACAACATAAAGAATTTGCCAGCACTCTGAAAGGAACTCAACGGCAACGTGATATTTCGGAAGCATTCAGTCAATCTACTTCTGGTGAAACGCTGGTCAATTTGATGACCTTAGACCTTCTGGTGGGTAGTGGAGGAGTCCTTTCTCATGCACCTCGTCGTAGTCAAACTATGATGCTATTAATTAATGCTTTTCTTCCCGAAGGAATCACTCGTTTAGCTGTTGATAGCATTTTTATGATGCCTCATCTGGGAGTGCTTTCTGAAATCAGCACTAAAGCAGCAACAGAGGTCTTTCATAAAGACTGTATGATTTATTTAGGAACCTGTGTTGCCCCAGTAGGTAAGGGTAAAGTGGGAAAACCCGCTCTTACCGCAAAACTGGAATTGCCTGATGGAAGTATCTGGGAAGAACAGATACCTTTTGGTGAAGTGCGTTTAATCCCTTGTGGCGTTGGAGAAGTAGTTAAAGCAAGCTTGAAAACTCACGGCGGTCTAATCTTAGACTCCAACAAAAGCAAAGAATTGAATGTGGAACTTAAAGGTGGAGTAGTTGGAATTGTTCTGGATACCAGAGGTAGACAGCCTTTCGTGCTTCCCACAGAAAAAACTGAACGTATTGCCACTTTAAAAAAATGGCTGCGTGCATTCAATGCCTATCCCGAACAGATATTACAATAGGAGGAAAAAATGGCACAAGCATATTCTGCTGGTTTAACGATTACGGAAAACATTATCCTTAGAAAAGAACGAATTTTACCTCTCAAGGGACAGGTGCTGGTTAAAAAGGGAGACCATGTTAAAGCTGAAACGGTTGTTGCAGAAACTTTACTTCCCGGAAAAGTTGTCCCCTTCAATTTAGCTAATAAACTTGGTGTTGCTCCAGCACAACTTCCTAATTTTATAAAAGTTCAACCAGGTGATAAAATCACCACTGATACAGTCTTAGCGGAAACCAAGGGCTTATTTGGTCTGGGTATAATGAAAAATGAAGTACGTTCTCCTATAAGTGGTGAAGTTGAAAGTATTTCCACCATTACAGGTCAAATTCTTCTCCGTGAACCCAAGATACCTGTGCAGGTTAAAGCTTTTATAGATGGAATAGTCACAGAAATAATTCCTGAAGAAGGTGTGATTATTGAAAACAAAAGTGCCTATGCCCAGGGAATTTTTGGCGTTGGAGGTGAAACAGTCGGTGAACTTATGGTCATAGCTGATAGCCCCGAAGCTGAAATAACACCAGCTCAAATAACTGAAGCCTGTAAAGATAAAATTATCGTAACCGGTCAATTCGTTTCCTATGATGTTATGGAAGCAGCCAAAAATCACGGTGTTAAAGCTATTATAACCGGTGGTATTGATGACCAGGATCTGAAAAAACTTCTAGGATACGACCTTGGAGTGGCTATTACGGGACACGAAAATATTGGCATTACCATCGTATGCACGGAAGGTTTTGGCAAAATAGCTATGGCTAATAAAACTTATAATCTACTGAAAAAATTTAACGGACATAAAACTTCCATTCATGGAAAAACTCAAATCCGAGCTGGTGTTATTAGACCAGAAATCATTATCCCACTTAAGTTTTCGGAAGAAGAATTAGTCCCTCAAGAAATTAAACCTCCAGTCCTGGAAATCGGAACAATGATCCGAATTATACGACAGCCAAACTTCGGAAAAATTGCAAAAGTTACAGCTCTTCCTGAAGAACTTACCAAAGTGGAATCGGAAACGCTGGTCAGAGTCCTGGAAGCTGAGTTTGAAGATGGAACAAGGATGATTATTCCTCGTGCCAATGTGGAAGTTATAGAAACCTAAGAAATTGACTTTTATAGATAGGCAATGTATTGCCCGCATGATAAAATAATATTTAGCACCTTATTAGTTAGCTGAATTTTAGGTCTAGTGAAAGGAATGTAGTTGCTATTTCTATATTTCTGGATATAAACAATTTAGTGAAATGTAGATGTGCCCGTCTGCACAAGCCTTGTAGAGGCTTTCTAGAATATAAAATTAGGTGCAAATGGTTATACCGCATTAATAATATCGGGAATAGATGTAAACTAGTGCCGTATGATGCAAAACCTGTAAAGAATTGAAAAAAACTTTTGCTGGAACCAGTCTAGATATATGAATTTAGAAAAGAGAAGAACTGATTTGATTATAGGGAGCAATTGCTTCTAATTAAAAGCGGAACATTAAGATTTTTTAAGATTGAGAAAGGAGAAGTGTTGCTTGACTCTCTCTTGTCTCTTTTTCTCCTAAAGTGTTAAGAGAGAGACAAGTAAGAGACTGGGGACAGATTATGGGATTATTGCTTTATATAAAAGGTAAATATACCTGTCATCTATCAATTCATAGAATACCTTCAATAGTGTCATCTAAATTTTATATATGATAACTATCTACATACAATAGAAAACAAACTTATAGAATTAATAAGATTTAGTAATACGAGCATAAAGTTCTCCCCCGCTGGCAGAACCGAAATATCCTAAAGCATTGTGAATACCACCATAAAGATAGCCATCCAACATATAATTGAATCTATAATAATTATCATCAATCACCCACACTCTTACGCGATACTTTCCATAGAAAATAAAAGCAGTAGAGTAATTATTCAAGACCAGATAATAACCAGGCAGAGCTTCTAAAGGAGAGGATTGGAAACGATTAGCCAGTTGTAAACGCCGAATGCCCAAACTTCCTTGATTATACAGCTCTTCAATATTTGCCGAAGGATGGATTTCTTGTAATAACTGATTGGTATATTCCAGATCAGTACTAAATTCTTCCATACAATATGTTTCAATCCAGAGGTTAAATACTCCCATGGTATTTCCCGTGCTAACAACCAGAGGATAGTTAGTATCAATTTGATTAAAGGGGATGATATTTTCTGTATCCGGGTCAAATGAATAACCAGTTCCTGGGGGATTTGTTCCATAAGGGTCCGGTTTCAATTCCACTCTTTGCGGAACAGTTGTTTCTGCCCAGATTAAAGAATCCCTATCAGGAATTTGGACTTCCAGTCTATAACGATGTTCCGGTTGAATAATATGCTCTGCTAAATCTATATATTTAATTTTAAATTCGTGCAAAGAAGGAGTTAAAGAAAAAGTTTCCTGGGTATCCAGATCTTTTATAAGAACTTCAGCATCCCAGACAAAAAGCTGTAAGGGGTCAAACTCTTCAATAGAACTGCTTCGAGTTACATATACAGGATTGGAAAGAGAGATAGGTTTATCTGCCATTAACAACCCTGCTACGGTAAAGACTTCACCCTGAAATCTAGGTCCAGAGGTATTATCACAGGAAAAAATAAAGAGACAGCTCAGCAGCATAATGGATAGTATCATTATTTTTATAATGTGTTTTACCATCTTATATTAACTCCAATAAAGGGCAAAAAGGGAAATTGGTTTCCATCTCTGGTGATTAACTTCAAAGTTCCATCTTCATTCATCTGCATATCATAAAAACGGAAACTTACATTCTTGTGATTAAACACATTAATGATTTCCAGATAAGGTTCAATAGAACCCCACCAGGTGTTCCATTGTAAATGTACACTCAAATCTAATCTTAAGTAATCTGGAAGTCGGACTCTATCCTGATAACTGTATATAAGCTGGAAATTTTCACCATCAAAAAAAATGCGTTCTGGAACATCAGAAGGTTGCCCAGAATTGTAGGAAAAATTCGTTCCTACAATCAGGTCAGCATTGCCTAATTGCCATCCTGTGTTTTGACTGATATTATAGTTTTCTACTAAAGAAACAGTATGAGTTCTATCATAGCGTGGATAAAAATATTGTGGTTCGCCAGTATAGGGATCAATATTAACATTATTAATCTTACGTTTAGTCTCGCTATAAGAATAACCTAGATAGCCTTTTAACCCTTTCCAATCATTGCGTAACATCAATTCTGCACCGTAAGAATAGCCCTTCCCAGTATTCACAGCATCAGAAAGGGTTCCGGTTTCACTATTCCAGTTGAAAAAAGTATTCGTATTGAACTCATTGATATGATTATAGGTCTTATAATATAGCTCTGCATCCCACTGGAAATATTTACTCAATGCTCTATTATATCCTAAGATATAATGCTGAGAAACCCCTGGTTTAACACTTCCATCTATCGGTAACCAAACATCATAGGGGGAATTTATGTCCAGACCAAGAAGTGAAAGATATTGATGATAAATCCCAAAATTAAGATATATACTCTCGCCAACATCCAGATTACGTTTTAACGAAATCCTTGGTTCAAGGTTAAAATAGGAAGCAGCAGGCACTGGAGCTGGTTCTTCTTTCAAGGTTTTATACCAGTTTACTCGCAAACCAGGTTGCAAAGTCCATAATTCATTTATTGACCAGGCATCCTGGATAAAAGCTGAAGTGGTTAATGAAGTTATAGCTGCTTCAGGTAATGCCGCTTGAGCAATTTGGTAGGTAGTCCCCATCTTTAAATCGGTATCATTCAGTTTTAGTTCTATTCCTGTTTCAACATCGTGATAATTGCTGGGTTTCCAACTAAGTAATCCTTTAGCAGTTAAATCACGAATATAATTCTTACTCTGAAAGATGTTCATTCCTTCCGCTGATAGCTCATCAATAGAATTATTATATTGACTTCCCGAAATGATAAATTGCGAGAAAAGCTGTGGTGAAAATAGATGCATCCACTGAGCAGATAAAATGCTATTCCCCCAGTCTAATTCCATAATAGGAGTAATATCATAGGACAATACATCTTTCCCAAAATATCCACTGAAACTTAGTTTATTGTTTGTATCAATATCCCAATTGAATTTAATATGACCGTCGTAAAAATAATAATCAGGTAAATCAGAAATAACCATTTTTAACATTTCCAGATAGGTACGACGAAAAGAAGCCATAAAAGAACCACTTTGTGAACCTATTTTCCAGGGTCCTTCAGCTGTTGCTGAAGCCGAGATGAGACTAAGTCTTCCCACACCTTCATAAGATTTTCTATTTCCATCTCTTTCTGTTACATCCAGAACTGAGGACATTCTTCCCCCATACTTAGCTGGAAAGCCTCCTTTCATCAATTCAATACTTTCAACTGCATCAGTATTGAAAGTGCTAAATATCCCACCAAAATGATTGGGATTATATACCTCAGTATTATCTAAAAGGATAAGATTCTGATCAGGAGACCCTCCACGAACATACAATCCGGCAAAAAAATCTGAAATAGGAACTACTCCGGGAACGGTTAGTACTGCTCGAAAAACATCTGCTTCCATCGGTGCTACTACCATCTGAATATCCTGTCGCGTTTGATGAAGAGTGCTGGGTTGAATAATTGCTCCTTCGTTCTCATCTTTTGTGCCCGTTACAATTACTGGACTCAATGCTACTGAACTTTTAACTAATTGCATATTGATTACCAGGTTGTCATTTAGACTCTTTAAAGTGACCGGCACAGTTTCTTTTTTATAAGAAACCAATGAGAAAGTAAGAGTAAAATCTCCAGTCTCCTGCAAATTTAAGACATAGTATCCTTTTTTATTGGTCTGACATCCTATCTTCGTACCAGCAATATATACATTAACATATTGAATGGGTTCGCCACTATCAGCTTTGGTCACAAATCCACTAATGGTGGCACAATGTAATATGCCACAAAGAGAAATGATTACTACAATTAAGATGATTTGTCTCTGCATTGCTTCCCATTCATTAATTCTTTGAATTTAACTATTTCATCCTTGTTAAAGATGTCAATAATCTTATTTAAAAAAGTGGAATATAAAACCAGAAAAGGAGTGACATACAAGTCACTCCTTTTCTTTCAGAGGTTAGAGAACCTCAATATTATTATTTGGCAAGTAACATCTTACCAGTAAGTTTTTTACCATTATTCTCTAAACGATAGAGATAGATACCACTGGAAACAGTTCTACCTCTGTCATCAATTCCATTCCACACTACATTATACTTACCTGCTTCACGAACATCATTCACCAGGGTACGAACTAATTCTCCTTTCAAGTTATAGATTTTGAGAGTAGTATAACCTGTGGTTGGAACACTATAATTGATAGTAGTTTCCGGATTGAAGGGATTTGGATAATTGGTTGCAGACAGCGTGTATATGGGAATCACATTGTCATCAACAGGGGTATCATAATACACGATAGCTCTAATCATTATTTCCCCTTCTGTGACAGGTTCCCATTCTGTCCCTATTTTCTTATAACTGTGACCATTAGTAGATGTATCCAAACCTATTGCAGAAGCATTTGCCACATCCAGAATACCAATATAGAATTGACCATCAGTAACCGCAATATCGGCTGGTAATTCTATATAGTTCCATCCTTCAACTATAGAAGTAGCAGGATATTGTAACTGAGCAAGCTGTGTTCCAGGCATTCCATCAGGTCCATCATTATCAAAAACACGGACTATCAACGCTGTAGTTCCAACATTCTGGACATAAATCTTAGCATATTCAACCGTTAGAGAATGGCTAAAATTAAATTTTACCGCCATTTGCTTATTGGCACCGACATTAAATCCCTGATCTGAAGTACCATCATCATTTAAAAGCTCAACCGTAGATTCAGGCATTACAAACACAGTAGCTACATTGGAAGCTTCTGATTCATTAGTGCCATACATTGCTGTTACATAATAGTTATGTATTCCACCAGGGACATTGCTATCAGTATAGGTAAGAATATCAGCACCTACCTGATCAATCTGAACATTATCCCGATAAATCCTATAGCCATCTACATTACGGTTTGCTTTAATGCCTTTAGCTTTAAATTGAGCATTGGAAATAGGTTGCTCTTCCTGTTTGAGTGGTACATAGGAAAGTAAGTACTCTTCTCCTTTAGCATTAGCCACATAAACCCTAATATTCCAGTTATAGGTCAAATCTGCATTTACATTGGTTAATGTGGTCCAGCTATTTTGCCAATACATTGCATTACCATAACCTTCCACCTGGGGACCTGCATCACACCCAGCAGGGAAACCAGCCTGGGCATTGCAACGATATCCGACCCGAAGTATCGTTCCAGCTGGAATGGTAAAAGGAGTATTTAATATAATTTCATTCCAGGCTTGGATTGTTGGAGAAGGAACTTCCTGTTCATAAACCAATTCGCCGGTAGCACCAGTCCAGATACGAATAGTATAAGTGCAATTAGCTTCATGAGGATAGAATTTAACCTTGGTAATTTGCATTCCCACATAGGGACTTATTCCATATTCACCGACAGGATCCCATTTTGCCGCTACAGCAAAATCTGCAACACCATCTGTACCAATAGCATCGTAATTTTCTCCATCATAGTGCAACCAGCCTTCTTCTCCGCCACCTCCCGTTCCAGGAGCTGCCCAGCTTAACATAACATTATGTTCATTTACTACAGCTTCCAGATTTTCTGGAGGAGCTATAAAGACATCATTATAGATGGTCACATCATCAATCATAATACCTGTTCCGATAGGAGTATCTGCATCAGACTTGAAATACCATCTAAATCTGATAGTCTGACCTGCATAATCACTGATGTAACCATCAACACCAGCATAGGATGAAACCACTGATGCCCAGGTAGGTGGAGCATCGGAATAAACATAATTGCTTAAATTGGGGTCATTATATGGATTGCTCATATAATACCAGGTTAACCCGTTATTAGGTGAGATTTCCCAGCCCCAATAATCGCAATTTGGAAATGCATCAGGATCATCAAAAGAACCCTGTAGCATAAAATCTACCCGGATATCTCCATCGTTAGGAAGCTGAATTGGAGGGCTCACCAGATAGTTCATCATATTGGGGTTATAAGATCCACTAGCATTCTGACATTTCATTACATGAGTTGGAGATGGTGCAGTAGCATCTTCTGCTAAAGACCAGATGTCACCACCTACTGGTACTAAACTTGCCCAGGTCATCTGACCATCATCAACACCATTATTGGTATATCCACCAAAGGAAATATCATCCACCATAACACCAAATAGTGTAGGATTATCAGTAGTACAATAAGCTGGATCAGAAGCGAAGGCAAACCTAATTTTTACACTCTGTCCTACATAACTGGAAAGGTTAAAAGTTGCTGTGGTCCAGGCAGGATGAATACCACCCCAACCAGGAATGTTTGGACCTTCACCGTGCTCAAAACCAAAAGCATAGGATGAAGTGAAATCATAGGGTGGACTGGTAGGAGTTAAAACTGTCCAGGTTGCTCCGTTATTAGTGGATATACGAACATTGAAGGAATCCCATCCGTTGTATTCTCCTGTGCCACCTACGGCTTCAAGAGCAACAGCCATCTTAAAGGTCAAAACTGAATTTGCCGCTGTAATCGTATTGGCAGGAGTATCCAGAACTAAATACTGGTGGCTATAATAACCGCCAATATTTGTTCCTTGTGCAAGAGCTGGATCTCCCATCCACCAAACATTTCCCTGGGTTCCACCATAATTATAAATGTGCCAGTTATTGGGGGGTAAGTTCCCGTCATAATGGGTCCACCCTTCGGCACCGTTCTCAAATGTTTCTTGCCAGGCAATTATTTCATAACGGTTGGAACCGTTTGCAAACATTGCCGTGACAAGCATCAAGGCTAAGATAATCAGCCATCCTTTTTTCATTGATCCTCCTCAATTTTTGAAGAATGTTAGTATAATCTCTTATTTAAGCTCTTTTAGGTTTTTGTCAATGATTATTTTCTTTGCTATCGCTTATTATATGTACATTTTTGCTTTTCAATCCTTTTTATCTTCCACATATGCATCACTTTATGACATTTTCACACTCTCTAGGCTTTTACACATCAATAAAATGTAAAAGAACAGCTGAATTTTATCAATATTAATTCCCGTCTTTACCTATAACATAATTAATAGACCCTACTTGTCAAATTCCTTTTTATATTTTTTTCATTGACGGATAGGAAATATTAGAAGAAGAGAAGTATAAGTAAATCCTATTATGAAATAAGGAGATAGAAATGTTTCTAACTGATTACCAATTGAAAAGCGAAATTCTGCGATGCGAATATTGTGCTGAGAAACCCTGTAAAACAGCCTGTCCCTGTGATTGTTCTCCCGCTGATTTTATAATGGCAGCTGCTGAAGGTAAACCTTCTGATTATAAAAGAGCTGCGGGTATTATCTTATCCAGCAATCCTTTAGGTGGAATATGTGGCAAAGTATGTCCAGACGATTTCTGTGTTCAAGCCTGTTCCCATTATAAATTTGATTTCCCTATAAAAATTCAAGAAGTTCAGGCTACTATCATAAATAAAGCACACCTGTTAGGTCAATTACCAGAATTTGAAAAAGTCCCAAAAAATGGGAAAAAGATTGCTATAGTAGGAGGAGGACCTTCTAGTCTTGGTGCTGCAGTAACTTTAACACAATTAGGTTATAAAATAGATATATTTGACCCGGAAACCTTAGGCGGTCAAATCAAACTTATTCCACCAGAAAGACTTGAGTCTGAGGTTATAGAAAACGATTTAAGCTATCTGCAGCAAGTATTCAGATTTAATCATATTCCTAAGAAAGTGGATAATGTTCAGGAGCTTTTAGCAAAAGGATATACAGCAGTACTTCTTGCTTGCGGTTTGAATGAACCCATAAAACTTAATATTCCTGGTTCAGAAACTGAAGTTTTAGGACTGGAACTATTAAAAAATCCCGAAGCTTATGAACTTAAAGGTAAAAGGATTGCTCTGGTTGGAGGTGCCATCGCTGCTGACGCTGCACTTATATCATTAAAAAAAGGTGCTAAATATTTAGAGATGATAACCTTAGAAGCATATAATGAAATGCCCATTACTGAAGATGAAAAGCAACAACTAGTTGAAGCAGGAGTTTCTTTTAGTCCAAGAACTCGTATTACTACTATAATAAATGAAAATGGAAAAACCTTAGGAATAAAGACTAAAAGAGTGATACTTCCTGCAGGGCTTCCCTTTCATCCTTCTAATGTGATAGATGAAGAAGGTTCCACCGAAATGTATAGACCTTTTGATATGGTGGTAATAGCCATTGGTAATCGTTGTTCTCTAAATGAGACAGGACCTCATATTTATCAATGTGGAGATATGGTGAATGGTCCTTCCACAGTCGTAGAAGCAGTTGCTTCAGGAAAGAATATCGCTATAAAAATAGATTCCGATTTAAGAAATAAAAATTTCTCTGAACCAGAAAAGAAAACTAAAAGTGTTATTTCTATCCCTCATTGGAAGAAATATCCAGTTTCTCTGGAAACTGATTTCTTCGGCAGAAGAATAAAATCTCCTTTTCTGCTTTCTGCTTCTCCACCTACGGATGGTTATGAACAGATGAAGACAGCCTATCTTGCAGGATGGCAAGGTGGTATAATGAAAACTGCCTTTGATAATGAGAAAATCCATATTCCAGGTGAATATATGTGGGTCTTTAATGGTAAAACTTTTGGTAATTGTGACAATGTTTCAGAGCATTCTATAGACCGTGTTTGTGAAGAGGTTCAGCATTTAATCAAAGAATTTCCTGACCGTTTAACTATGGCTTCAACTGGAGGTCCTGTAACAGGTAATGATGAATCCGATAAAGCTGGCTGGCAATCCAATACTCGTAAGTTAGAAAATGCAGGTGTTATGGGCATTGAATATAGTCTTTCCTGTCCTCAGGGTGGTGATGGTACTCACGGTGATATTGTGGCTCAAAACGCTGAATTAACTGCCAAAATTATAGATTGGGTAATGCAAATAAGCAATCCTGAGATTCCTAAACTTTTTAAATTGACCAGTGCTGTAACAGCTATTGTTCCTATCATCAAAGCAGTCAAATCTATTTTTGCTAGATATCCAGAGAAAAAAGCAGGAATCACTCTGGCAAACACTTTCCCTGCTATGGGTTTTAGAGAAAAAGAGGATGCACACTGGGATGAAGGTGTGATAATAGGACTTAGCGGAAAAGGTATTCTTCCTATCACTTTCTTAAGTTTAGCAAGAGCTTGCAATCTGGGGGTTATTGTTTCGGGAAATGGTGGAGCTATGAGTTATCTGGATGCTGCTAACTTCCTCGCTTTAGGCACCTCAACAGTTCAGTTCTGCACTATTGTAGAAAAATATGGCTATGGAATCATAGAGGAACTTCATTCAGGTCTAAGTCATCTCCTGGAAGCAAAGAACTTGAATTCTGTCGAAGAACTCATCGGAATTGCACAACCTAATCCTATCACAGATTTTCTACAATTGCCTCCAAAATCTAAAAGTAGCACATTAAATCAAAATCTATGTCTCCAATGTGGGAATTGCACTCGTTGTCCCTATCAAGCTATCTCTTTAAATGAAGAAAAATTCCCGGTAATAGATAAGGATAAGTGTATCGGTTGTTCACTTTGCACCAAACTTTGTTTTACGGGTGCTTTATGTATGAGCAAGGACAGCTGAGTTAAAATCTCAGCTATCCTTAAACCCTTAGAAAGTTTCTAAAACCTAACTCAGGTTGCTTAAGAATCAGGGAAGTTTATCTGGATGTTCTTAACTTCTGGGTATTTGCTTAAATGTTCTCTGATTTCTTCTGCTATATTATCTCTCCATTGGTCAAAACTCATCATATTAAGGTCAATTATTACTTCTCCATCATTATATCCCACATACTTAACCATTTTCAAATTTATAATATCTTCTCCCACTTTAGGATAGATAATCTTTTTCAATTCCTCAATTATCGTATCTTTCCCAAAATTAGGAACTTCTTTCAGACCGTGAGCAATTTCATAATTGGAAATAGCACTTTGCAGGGTATCAACTGCCAATACAGCACAATGAACTTTGATAGGAGGTAAACCTCCAAGCTCTTCCATAGCTTGTTGCCAGGTAATTTGCTTTGCTTCATCCAGTGTTTTACCTTTTGCCAGGTCAGTTATAATGGAAGCTGTAGCTATATTGGAAGCACAACCATAGGAAAGGAATTTGATATCTTCTATGACCTTAGTTTCAGGGTTGACTTTTAAAAACATAGTAACTTGATCTCCACAAGCAGGGCTTCCTTCAGTGGCTTCTGCATCTGCATTATCCAGCTTACCCACATTGTGCGGATGCATAAAATGGTCTAAGACTGTTTGTGAATATTGCATTTATCTCTCCTTATTATGTATTGCTTGGTAAAGGGGACTACGTTCTCTTAATGTTGATGTTATTTCAGCTAACTTTTCCACTGTATAATCTATTTCCTCTTTCGTATTGTATCTGGATAGAGTGAATTTCATTGAACCATGAGACTGGATATGATTTTTCCCCATTGCCATAAGCACATAGTTCGGTTTCAAACCTTGAGAAGCACAAGCAGAACCAGTAGCAACGGTTACTCCATTTAAATCCAGCATCATTGTTATAGATTCTCCTTCTATATAGGAAATAGATACATTGATGTTATGGCAAACTCTTTTATCTCCTCTGGGTCCATTCAATTCTATATCTGGAATAGTAGATTCCAATTTCTCCAAAAGATAGTTAGAAAGCTCCCGTAGATAGGATATGTTTGCATCCAGGTCACTGAAAGTCATTTCCACTGCCTTGGCAAAACCAGCAATTAGAGCAATACTTATTCCACCTGTCTGTAATTGGTCAACTCTGGTGACACCATGGATTAATTGACTGAGCTTAGTTCCTTTTTTAACAAAAAGAGCACCTATCCCTTGAGGACCATGAATCTTATGGGCGGAAACACTTAAAGTGTCAACTCCTAAATCTTGCATATCCAGATGCATTTTGCCAAAAGCTTGTCCTGCGTCTAAATGCCAGAAAATTTTATGGTCTGCCGTTTCTATAACTTTTTTATAATCAGCCATCGGTTGAATAGTACCTACCACATGATTAACTACGGTACTCATAAATAGTATAGTATCTGGTCTGATGGCTTCTTTTAATTTATCCGCACTAATCCAACCTTCAGAATCAGGTTCCAGATAGGTAACTTCAAAACCTTGCTTTTCAAAATAAGCGGCATTAGTGAGTAAATCAGGGTAATCCACCAGCGAAACAATTATATGTCTTCCCTTATTTGCATTGGCTCCAATTAAACCTTTTAGAGCAATATTATTGGCTAAAGTGCCACCTGAAGTGAAGTGAATCTCTTCCGGTGATGCGTTCAAGGCTTTAGCTATAATCTCTTTGAATTGTGCTATGGCTGCATTAGTCTCTTCTCCAGTACTGATAAAAGTCCCAGGAAACCAGAACTTTTCCAGAAAATAGGGCTTCATCACTTCCAGAACTTCTGGAGCTACTGGAGTGGTAACACAATTATCCATATATATTCTATGATTATTCATTAATCTTCCTCCCGCATCTTTTCTGCTATCATAGCAAGAGAATAGCTTCTAAAAAGTTCCCTTTGTTTGTCTCCTATATCAATAAAAATTGGTCTGAGCGGACAATCTTCTCCCTGACAGAATTTCCTGCCCATATTACAATCCAGTTCTAATCTATGGTCATTCACCGCTTTCATTATATCGTAAAGCGTGATTTCATCTGGTGGTTGTGCCAGAACATAACCACCTTTCAAGCCAGCACTGCTAACAATCAATCCTGCATTCTTCAGAGCACTTAGCAAGTGCTCAATATATTTTTTAGGTAAATGCTGTTGATTACAGATTGTTTGAGCTGATATTGTGCCTTCAGGATGTTCTGCTATCTCCACTAATGCTCTTAGAGCATATTCTGTTTTAGTACTCACTGGCATTTTTTATCTCTCTCTTCTCTCTCTTTTTAAATATATAGTAATATACTATGAGATTAAAACAAGAAAAATCTTACGCTTTTAAATAAGCTCCAGTTGACAGAAATCGCTCCTTTTCAAAATATTGATTAGGATATACAGATGATTGAGATAGAAAAACTTTGTTATGCTTATGAAGATGAGCTGGTGCTCAAAGATGTGGATTTAACCCTTCCAGAAAATGAGTTTACTGTTCTGGCAGGACCTAATGGAGCGGGGAAATCCACTTTAATTTATGCCCTGCTTGGTTTTTTAAAACCAAAAAAAGGTGAAATACGCATTTTAGGAAGACCCCTTCATTCCTATAAAAGGATAGAACTTGCTCGTCTTATAGCCTTTGTTCCTCAAGAGAGTATATTCCAATTTGATTATCCAGTGCGGGACATAGTTTTAATGGGGAGATATCCTTATTTAGGTTTAACGCAAAGCTGGATGGCAGAAGATTATGAAGCTGTAGATAAAGTCTTAGAACAGCTTTCCTTGCAGGATTATGCTCATCGTTTTTATTCTCAGCTAAGTGGTGGTGAAAAACAAAGGGTTTTAATAGCACGTGCTTTAGCTCAAAACACACGCTATATTTTTCTGGATGAGAGTCTTTCTCAGCTGGATATCAATCATCAAATTGATATTATGATTCTTCTCAGGAAGATTCTGGCTGAGAATAAAAAGGGGATTCTGCTCATTTCTCATAATCTCAATTTGAGTGCTAATTTCGCAGATAGAATGGTATTACTTTCCAGAGGAAGGATTCTAGGCTCTGGCTCTCCTGAGGATATGATGAAACCTGAGCTTTTAAAAGAGCTTTTTGGTATTGAACTTTATACTATGCTAAATCCCTTAAGCGGCAAACCAAATATTCTTTATCCAGGAATGAAATGAAATCCTGGATAATTGCTCTTATATTATGCATAATGGCAGCAGGGTTAGCTGCTGATATTTATCTTATTCAAGCAGTTATAACAGATCCTGAAGAACATCCTGTTTCAAAAGTGGTGGTTTCTGATGGCATTAAAACTGTCTTCAGTAATGAAAAAGGATATTTCTCTATTAATACTTCTGCAGATTCATTAACCTTTCATAGATTGGGCTTTCAGGAGAAAAAGCTTTCGGTAACAGATGTAGGCAAAAAAGTAATTCTGACTCCGGAACCAGTGGTCCTTCCCCGTATAACCGTTTCCGATGTAGCCTGGAACATTGTTTCACCTCCTCCTGATAGAATTTCATTACCCATAAATCCAGACCGCCATTATTATTCTGCGGGAGAAATTATCACCTCTACTCCTATGGTTCATAGCAATGATGTGCAACTTCCTGGAGAAACACAATATATTTCTATACTGGGAAATCTTGCCCGACATAGTCTTATCATTTTAGATGGTGTCCCCTTAAATCCAGATGGAAACAGTTATGACCTTTCCTTACTGGATGCCAACAATATTGAATCTGTGGAAATTATAAAAAATAATGTCTCGGTTTATGGTGGAAGTTCTGCTATTGGTGGAATGGTGATGATAACCACTAAAAAAGGACTAAAGCAAACGGGAAAAGAGTTTTCTTTGAATACTGAACTGGGTTCTTTCGGTTATGCTCAAAATTCTTTAAGTTTTACCTTAAATCAACCCTCTAACATTTTTCGGATTAATCTTAGTAATTTGAGCACAGATAATGACTTTCGTTATAAAGTACCAGAATGGTGGTCTCCTGATAGTACTGCTATTCGTTCTAATAATGCTAAACATCAAAATTCTATTGCTGCCTCTTATACGCATATAATTAAAAATTCAAACTTTAGCCTTCAAACCGAATATCTTTCTTTTATGCGTCAATTACCGGGAACGGTTAATTTTACAGAGGTATATAAAAACGCATATTTATCCGGTTGGGCTAACCGTAATAGATTTGACTTTAATATTCCATTATTTAATGGAAAACTGGGTACTCTAATCTGGTTAAATTTAGATGAAACCACTTATGACAACACTAAAGCACCATTACCGGTGTATCTTTCTAACTATAGACAGAGTTTACTTAATTCTGGTATTTATGGAAGCTATGGGCAAAATGCTCCTCTTACACCACTATTATCTATGAATTATAGTCTTTCTGCTGAAGCAGGATACAACGGTTATCAGAATAACAATCTCCTGAATAGTGCAAATAACCTGGATTTTTCTTCCCGATTTGCTAATTCTATTTTAAAAACCGAACTGAAGCTGGATAAAGGTGAGTTCATATGGTCTAATTCTGGAGCTTTAAGATATGATTTAACTGAACGAGAAGATGAATTTACCTGGCGTCTGGAGAGCAGTTTTCAACATTTAGGTTATATAGAAACAATCTTGGGTGCAACATTGGGAACTTCTTTTGCTCTTCCCTCACCTTATGATTTATACTGGAAAGGCGATTCACAGGCTCTGGGTAATCCAGATTTAAAAAGTGAGCATTCCAGAGGTTGGCAAATCTGGATGTCCAATCAATGGAATAAGTTTTATATAAAAAGTGCCTTCCATAAAAACGATATTGAAAATCTCATTCAGTGGCGTCAAATTCAAATGTGGGGCAATGTTTGGAAACCTTTAAATATTGGTAAAGCAAGGATACAAAATATAGAAATTGAAGCAGAATGGAAACCCTGGGAATGGTTAAATCTTTCTACTGCTGCACTTTTTACCCAAGCTAAAGATATTAGCACTCAGAATGAAGATATTGCTCCTTTTTTAATGTATACTCCAGATAAGAACTACTCTATAAAAATGGAACTTAACTGGGCAAAATTGAAATTCTGGAGCGATTATCGTTATACGGGAAAACAATACACCACTCCCGATAATCTCAACAAACCTTTGCCTGGTTATTCATTACTGGATTTAGGTTTAACTTATAATTTGTTCGTTCAAGGATGGAAACTCTCACCTTTCTTTACANNTAGCTTTTTATGGTGGAATTAGTCTGCAAGTTTCCAATCCCTGATTAGCTTTATAATCAATTAATAATTACTGTATTTATTTAAGACTTTCATAAAAAACTTTCTCCAGTGCCACCATATGTTTTTTAACTATCTTCTCCTTCATTCTGGCAGAAGGGTAGACGATACTTTTACCTTTTTTATCTATGCCTCCGACTTCAATGAGAATAGCTCTGGTATTATGAATGTGGAAAAAATAGTTTCTCGCATTTCCTACGCGGGAAGAAGATGCCTTGCTAACTTCATATTTTCCCCGTAGATAATCCCTTTTTAAATTCTCTGCAAGTTTTTGTGCAAAGACCAGAGTCTCTTCATAAATTCTTTTTTGATTCTCATTCTCCTCATCTAAAAAAGGTAAAAGTATCTTTTCACTGAATGAACCGGTAGATGAACTATGATAAAAGATGGCAAAGTCAAAGTGTTGCTTCTGAGCAAGGGAAATTATTACCTGGACTTCTGGTTCCGAAGCAGGAGAAGGACCTTTATAATATCTATGTGTTGGCGGCAGAGTGGAATCTTCATCCCAAAAAACAGGATAATTACGATTCAAGTCCACACCATCCCATTGTATTTCTATTTGATTATTCTGATTGGTATCACGATTATTTTTGCGTTTATATCTATATAACCCTTCAGTAAAAACTTTATAACCTTCAGGATTGATAGTAGGAATTATCCAGAATTTATATTGATGGAGAATTGCCTCAATTTTTTTATCTGAATCAACCCCTTTTGCCAGCTTTTCTGCCCAGGAAAATACAATCTCAACTCCCAGAACTTCGTCACTATGGTGCTGCCCTATCATTAAAACATTTTTTGCAGCAGTGGGATAACCAATTTCCAGAGCATAAATGGGAAGCTCTTCCGTACCACTGAAACCGAGAATATGCAACTTAACTAATTCTGGATTTATCTCCTGTATTTCCAGCATATCAGGATATAGATTTTTCTCTAATAAATATCCTTTATCTAATGGATAGATATTTTTCGGGGCTGCTGCCACGGTAACAAATGGAATACTCATAAATATTAAACAAATTAATCTTGTTAATTTTAAGGACATAAAACCAATTTAGATTTTAAGTTTCTTTCGTCAATTCCATATTTTATCACTACCCTTGCATTCAGATTATATTTCTCTATATCATCATATATCAATTCATTATGGTTGATTGTGTCTTTCTTCCCCTCCATCTTTCCCTTTATAACCTTTTTCTTTCTTCCTCCTTATTCAAGTCCAGCTTATGACCAGCTTATGACCAGCTTATGACCAGCTTATGACCAGCTTATGTCCAGCTTATGTCCGAAATTGAACATAAGCTAGCCAATAATCCAGCATCACCTTCTCAACTAAAGAATAGTATTGCGGATAATAGAGCTAAATATTTACACAGCATAATATTGAAATTGAGTATTATTATTAATTGTATCTGGAGATACTTTACTTTTCTGCTTTTGTATGATATTTCAGACTCTTATCAATGTGAAAATTCTTTACATTGTATTTGCCCATAGCTAAAATTAGACTAAAATATATGGTAAAGCAGAATATAACTTGACTGGAAGTTGGAAAAAATGATAGGTGTAATTAGATAATAATAGGAAGCGAAGAATAAGAAAAATTAAATATTTCAAAGAGTAGTTTAAGAATAGGAATTTAAAAATAATTAATAATATATAGATATAGAAGGAGTAATAGAAATGAAGGGTGTAAGACAAATAGCAGTTGACCAACTGGTCAATTATTTGGCAACGGACCCTATTAAGAAAATGCCCAAGATAGTTTCTTTAGCCAAGAAGCTAGACTCCAAGCATCAGTATGAAGATTATATAGATGGAATATATAATGCACTGATGGATGAGAAAGGTAATTGGCACAAATTTACAATAGATTTATTTAAAGAGGTTAACACCAAAACCATCCGTAAAGTAGCGGAATGTTTTATGGTCAATTCCACTATGGTAGGAGGACCTCGTAGAGATAAAATTAAAGCTAAATATAATTGTAATGTTCCTTGGGCATTATTAGTGGATCCAACTAGCGCCTGCAACCTTTCGTGTACCGGTTGTTGGGCTGCAGAATATGGAAAGCAATATAATCTATCCTATGATATCTTAGATTCTTTAGTAAAACAGGGTAAGCAACTTGGTATCTATTGGTATCTTTTTTCTGGAGGTGAACCCTTAATTCGCAAAGATGATATAATTAAGCTTTGTGAAAAACATCAGGATTGCTTCTTTTTTGCCTTCACTAATGGCACACTGGTGGATGAAAAGCTTTGTAAAGATATGGAACGAGTGGGCAATTTCATCTTAGCTTTTTCTATAGAAGGTGATGAAGAAGCTACAGATATGAGACGTGGCAAGGGTTGTTATCAAAAAGTGATATCAGCTATGGAGCTAATGAAGAAACACAAATTGCTATTTGGTTATTCTACTTGTTATCATCATTATAATACGGAAAATGTAGCTTCTGATGAATTCATTGATGATATGATTGCCCGTGGATGTCGTTTCGCCTGGAATTTTACTTATATACCTATCGGAAAAGATGCTAAATTAGATTTTATTGCCACTCCCGAACAGCGTGCTTATATGTATAAAAGAATTCAGGAAATTAGAGCTACGAAACCAATTTTTGCACTTGATTTCTGGAATGATGGAGAAGCTGCCCACGGTTGCATTGCAGGAGGCAGAAGCTATCTTCATATCAATGCTAATGGAGATGTGGAACCCTGTGCCTTTATTCACTATGCTAATGTGAATATCAAAGATGTAACTCTATTGGAAGCCCTGCAATCTCCTCTTTTTATGGAATACAAAAAACATCAGCCGTTTAGCGAAAATCTGCTCCGTCCCTGTCCACTTCTGGATAACCCTGAAGTCCTGATGGAAATGGTACACAATTCCAATGCCTATTCAACTCAGCTTGAAGGACCAGAAACGGTAGATGAACTTTGTGCTAAAACGATTCCTGCTGCCGAAAAATGGGCACCTGTAGCGGATAAACTCTGGGAAGAAAGACAAAAAGAATTAAATTCTAAAAATCCTTCTCCTCATAATTAAACCAAGATTAATTTAGGAAAAAGGGGATGAACAGAGCTCATCCCCTTTTTCTTTGTCTATAATAATCAGGTGTATTGTAGACGATATAAGTCATAATACAACCCTTTTTTATCCAGCAATTCAAAATGACTCCCCTGTTCAACAATCACTCCCTTATGCAAGACTATAATACGATCAGAATTTTGGATAGTAGAAAGCCGGTGTGCAATTACTATAGAGGTGCGATTGTGCATAATCTTTTGCAGAGCATCCTGAATTAGCAATTCTGTCTCGGTATCAATATTGGAAGTTGCTTCATCAAGGATAAATATAGCAGGATCATAAGCCAGCACACGAGCAAAAGCTATTAATTGTCTTTGACCGGTGGAAAGTGTTGCTCCTCGTTCCATTACTGGCTCATCATAACCCAGAGGAAGCCTACTAATAAATTTATCTGCATTCACATACTTAGCTACTTGAATAATTTGTTCATTGCTTAATTGCTTATTGTTCAAGGCGATATTATCTCTGATATTACCGCTAAAGATGAACACATCCTGCTGAACTATACCAACATTCCTGCGTATATCCTCTAAGGCATAGCTTTCAAGTGGCTGTCCATCCAATAAAATCTGTCCTTTTTGATAGGGATACATACCCAGAATCAAATTAACTATGGAAGTTTTACCACTTCCTGTATGTCCCACCAGAGCAATTTTTTCTCCGGGCTCAATTTTAAAGCTAATGTTTTTCAAAACCCATTCATCCGGATTATAAGCCAGCCAAACATTTTTAAATTCAATTGCTCCTTGCAGTCTAATCCCTTTTTTCAGAGGCTCACGATAGTCTTCGGGCTCTAATTCCATCAAGTCAAATATTCTTTCTGCTCCAGCCAGTGCTCCCTGCAATACATTAAACTTTTCTGAAAAGTCATCTATAGGTTGGAAAAGTTTTGAAATATATTGAGTGAAAGCCATCAGTAACCCGATAGTAATAGCATTACGAAGGATTTGACCTCCTCCATACCAGATGAGAAGTGCTACGGCAATCTGAGAACTAACATGGATTATAGGTCGGAAAAATGCGAACAGCTTCATTTGCTTCATTGAAGCTATATAATACCTTTGATTAATCTTAGCGAACTCTTCTCTCTTTCTTTTGTATTGATTGAATAGCTTAATTATCTTCTGACCACTGATATGCTCATCCAGAGTAGCATTCACCGCTGCAAGATGTTTTCTGACTTCTCTATATACGGGACGAGTCTTTTTCCGGAAAATTACAATGACCCACACGACTGCAGGTAATATAGCAAAACTAACCAGAGCTAATTTCCAGTTCAAGAGTAGCATCAATACCACAATGGCAATAATCATTATTATATCCTGGATAATAGTGATAACACCAGATGATAGCATTTCATCAATAGCTCTAATATCATTGGTAACACGGGTAACCAGTCTTCCTACTGGATTTGTATCAAAGAACTTAACGGGCATTCTTTGTAGATGAGCAAAGGCATCATGCCGCAGGTCATTCATTGCTTTTTGGGAAAAAGTAGTTGTTATGACTACCTGGAAATATCCAGCTATAAACCTTATGATGCTGATAATTAAGAATGCTAAAGCTAGCCAGATAAGTTTATTAGCAGCCTCATTTCTCAGCTGAAAACGTTCCTGCTTGGGAACCTTATTTAAGTGTTCTCTGGAGATAGCAATCTGTCCATCCCCAACTCTAAACCATCCTTTAAAACCTTCTTTCCCACCCTGGGGATTCTTCTCTTCTTGAAGATATTTATTTAGTATCTGAATATTATCAGGTTTATCTACAATGAGAAATACTTTTTCCTCGCCTATGACTCCTTTGTTTTGATATTCCAGTATATCTTGATGATTAATTTTATTCAAATCGGCAGAATTTAAAATTATAAAGTATCTGCCCTCATAGGTTAACCTTTTAAGTTTTAGGAAGGAATACTTATTTAGAAAAGAATTAACTGTAGCTTCATCCTGAAAGATAGCGATATTTTTATCCGATACTATATAATCATCTATGGCTGTTTGCTGAATTAATGGCTGCACCAATTCAGCCAGGGAAACAACCATAACGATGAGAAAAGAACCGATTACACCTACCAGATAGGGCTTTAGATAATGCAATAAACGAGCATATAAACGTTTATCAAAGATTTTGCTTTTTAACTCGTCTTCTTCAATAACCGGTTTTCCACCGCTATGACCGCCACCACCCATCATAGCTCTTCTCCTTCCAGTCTGGCTCTAATGCGTTGTTTCTCATAAAGGTCACTGTATAGACCGCCCCGGGTAATTAATTCTTGGTGAGTTCCGTGCTCTATAATTTGAGCATCGCTTAATACAATTATATGATCTGCATGCTGAATAGAAGAAATGCGATGTGCTATAATGATATTTGTTTTCCCCTTCCTGTCTTCTACCAGATTTTGCAGTATATAGCGTTCCGTCTTTGTATCCACAGCTGAAAGAGCGTCATCCAGAATTAAAACTTCAGGATTGGTCAAAAGAGCTCTTGCAATAGCTACTCTTTGTTTTTGTCCTCCTGAAAGTGTTACACCCCGTTCACCTATAACCGTTTCAAATTTATCCTCAAATTCCATAATTTCATCATAAATTTCAGCTTTCTTTGCTGCTTCATAAACTGCTTCTATAGGTACATCGGGAGCTCCTAAACGAATATTATTGGCTATGGAATCTGAAAAAAGAAAGATATCTTGAGGGACCAGCACTATATCCCGTCTAAGGACTTGTAGAGGTATTCTGTGAACCATATGACCATCAACCAGAATGCTACCTCTCGGAGGTTCATAAATCCTTACTATAAGTTCAATCAAAGTAGTTTTCCCACAACCGGTAGGTCCTACCACAGCTAAAGTTTTCCCCTGTTCCACTGAAGTGCTAATATGGTCAAAAACCAGAGGAAGATTTTTAGCATAACGGAAAGTGAGGTCTCTTATTTCAATATTACCCTGCAATGATTTGATAGATAAATCTGCTTCCTTATCATTAATCTCGGGTTCTACTTCAAATATTTCATTTAACCTTTTGAGAGAAGCAGTTCCTCTTTGATACATATCCACTATCCAGCCAATAGCTACCATAGGCCAAACCAGCATACCTAAATATTGAAAGAAAGCTATGAATTGACCGATAGTTATATCACCACGAATAGTAGCTCTACCTCCAAAATAAAGAGTTATAATCATAGAAAGACTGATGATTAAACCCTGAAAAGGATGGAAAAATCCTGCTATTTTTGCCATATTGATGTTTTCTTTAACAAAATCCCAGGATACTTTATCCACTTTTTCCAATTCAGATTTTTCTTGCACAAATGCTTTTACAATACGGATTCCGGATATACTTTCCTGTATAGCTCCGGTCAATGTAGCAAAACTGGTTTGAACCCGATAGAAACTCTTGTGCATTTTTTTACCAAAAACGCTAATTGTAATTGTTAAGATAGGCATAGGAATAACTGCTAGAGCGGTTAAACGTAAGTCTATGGAACCCATAAAACTGAACGAAGCTATAGTCATTAAAACTATGTCCATAGCTGCTATCAGTCCCATACCAAACATCATTCTTACGGAATTGAGGTCATTAGTGGCATATGCCATTAGGTCTCCAACTTTCCGCGTATTGAAGAAGTTTTGCGATAGTTGCATTAAGTGGTCATAGAAATCCTGCCGAAGATTCTTTTCTATCATAAAAGAATTGCCAATAATTAATACCCTCCAGAAATATCGCAACACCATTACTGCAATAGCCAGCATAAAAATGACCAGAGCCATCAATAATAGACCCCGGGAATCTATGGTACGTTCCTGAATCCTGTCTATAGCTTGCTGCATAACCCATGGTGTTACCAGCTGTACTATATCTACCAGGATCAGCATCACCAAACCGCCAGCAATTCTTCCATAACTCTTTTTCAAGTATGGAATAACAGCATCAAAAGTCCGCATTAATTCTCCAGTTTATATGTTCTATCTGAGCAAACAACATACTATCATAAAAGGGAAATTAATATTATATAGCTTTATAATCTAAGAGGAGTAGGTTTTAATACTTTTACTATTCTGGATAATACAATATCCAATGATTATCAATTTAATAGTATTGAGAAATTTGTCAAATTAAATATGTAACTACATACTGCTCTAATATAATATGGAGTTCAATTCTTCCCTCGTCCTATATCTAATCCTTTCTTTTATAAGTGCTCTTCTATGATTACTTATAGCTAATCTAGTATCCTCCCGAACAATAAAGCAATATCTATTTTAGCAGCATCATCCGACGCGTAAATACCTTATTTTTTGTCTCCAGACGATAAAAATAGACTCCTGAAGACACATACTGGTTATTACGATCCAGACCGTTCCAGACTACATTATAATTTCCTGGAGCAAAATTATCCTCTAACAGAACCTTCACCAATTGACCTTTTATATTATAAATGGACAACTTAGCCTTACCCGGTTCTGCCAGATCAAAAGATATGGTAGTGGTTGGATTAAATGGGTTGGGATAATTTGACTTTAGTTTAGTGATTAAACCAGGAATGGGTGGTTCATTTATATCTTCATAAGGGAACATAAACTCAATAGTATCTGAGGGACATCCTTCCATATTATAATATAAAGCTCTAATATAATATTTATATAGTCCATTAAGCGAAATATAATCAGTATATGAAGTAATATCGGTAGTGTGGACTAATTCAAAGGGACCCGTGTTAAATTTCTTATATACTTTATATCCACCGATAGGAAGGACTGGATCATAAGGTTCTGCCCAGCTAAGTGAGACCTCTCCTGTCTCATTATTAACAATAAAATCTGTATTTACAGGCTTGGGCAAATCTATAAGAGTGAAATCACTTTGCCTGAGAGGAGATTCAGGTGTTATCTGAATATTAAAAGCACTGGAAGACTGATGATAAGGTAAACTTGCGGTAATATCATAAGTTCCAAAAGGTAAATATAATTTATATGAACCATTGTCATCTGGATGAGTGGCAAAATGATTATTAGCCATAATCAGTGTTTTGCTTGCCGGAGTAGTAGAAGTAGGTGTTACCAGACCATATATATAGCCAGTCTTTTGATTGACACCACTGAGCTCAAAATTATCTATAAACCATCCTATCCCGGTAGTAGAACTGTCCGAAGTCATACGAAAGCGAAAACGCACGGTTTGATATTCATATTGGCTCAAATTGAATTGCACTGTTTGCCAGGAGCTTATAGAACCAGTAAAGCCCGGCTGACTATTTAAACTTACAATATTATTAGACGGATAACCACCCAGAGGTGTAATAACGGTCCAGTTATTTCCATTATCAACAGAGATGCTTACATTACCTCCATCATAATTATTTTCCATACCATATATATGCCGAAAAGTTAGTATGCAACTACTTTCCAGGGTATATTCAGGAGTAACTAAAACATAATCAATAAGATTAGGATAGTTCCCATTCAAATTAGTTGCCCAGACTTTTACTCCGGAATAGGGACCAACTTGAGCAGGAATACCCCATTCCCATCCTGTTTCCGAGATGAAATCACCATCATTAGATTCAAAATCATTGAAGACATTTGCAATATTGTAAGGCACTAAAATATTATTAGATATGGGCAATCCATTAGAAATAGATATATTAAATTGCATAGAAATATATTGTGAGAGTGAACTTACACCAGTAAATTGAACTTCAAATACAAATTGCATTATAGTATTTGGTTCAATCAGTGGCAAATTAATTATCGGATTCACTATCATAACATCTGAACTGGAAGTAGATAGTGTAGCCATAACTTCACGAGATTGAACATCGGAATGATTGTAAACATTAACAATAATCTTAACGGTTTCCAGTGGTTCTATAATCCCATTGAAATTGGCATCAGCATCGTTTATCAGATATGAGAAGAATTCAAGGACAGAGGCTTCTATTCTTACAGTAAAATTCCGTTGCCAGCTAAATTCTCCAGAACTGATTAGTAGATGAAAGTTTACTACCGTTCCATTAGGACATTCAGGAGCTACGGTGAACACAAAAGGCTGCTGATTCACTCCAAAGCTATCAGTAGTCAAAGAGTAATATGTTCCTGTAGCAGTAAGAATATTGATATAAGGATTGTTAGTACTCAGCGTAGCAGTTATATTTTCCGCTGTCTGATTACCGATATTCTGTATTTTAATACCTAATCTTATTGTTTCACCTGGTTCACAGACACCATTACCATTATTGTCATCTATATAAGTTTCATTAAGGATGATATGTGGGTCATAATAATAAAGAGGAACATTGGTTATATAAAGTGCCCTTTGATTTCCCAGAGGTGAAGCAGCTATGGGATAGACATTATTGAAAGTATATTCCAATCCCATCGTTCCAGTATGGTCTTCAATACCTATAGTAGCATAGCAGCCATGACGATTGCCCGAGGTCATATCTACATTATTAAAGGTTTGATATTGAAACTTAATAGGACCATCTCCCAGAGAAGTAGGATACATACTCTGATCATAAAGGATAACTTCAAAGGTTTCCAAGGAGGAACCATTACTGCCATTCTTGAGGTTATACCATTCTATCACAAAACTATGATTATTGCGGTCATACCAGGTGTAGATTCCACCTCCTGCATGGGTGGCTAAATCATCCCAGAAGGGTGCAATCATCGGACTAGGTCCCATAGGTCCAGGTAGACGATAATTACGAAATTCGCCGTTTTCGGTTGCTCCCATAGCTATAAAGCCATTAGAGCAAACCGTTATCTGATCATATACCTGACCATAAAATTGGAAAGGAAAAGGTAATTCCACTATAGCCAGAGCATTTGCTCCCACCTGATCTCCTTCATCTCCACCTGTATAGGCATCGGTGATAGGCAAAGCTGTTCCTAATCCACCTTCAGCAGGAGCAATTTCAATCCAGTTATATAGGGGACATTCTTCATAATCTGTATCCTGGTCATCATAGATGACATAACCATAACTATCGGGTCCGAGAGGATCATCAACTGTAACCTCACCTATAGTTAGAGAAAAATCCAGCCATTGCTCAAAACCAGAACTATTATAAAGCTTTAATCGCATAGGAATAATCATTCCTGGGAGCAACATCGGTCTACCATAAAGCTGAAAGTTATCGGTGGTTGGCGTTACTTCAATATTGAAAAATAAGTCACCATAAAAAGCTGTATTATCAGTGACATTTATCAGGTCATTTAAAGTATATAGACGGCCATAGATATCAGTTATGGGAGTAGCAGTTTGATTAATAACGGTAATGGTAAATTCAACATTTTCTCCAGGGTCTAAAACCTGATTTTCTTCATCTATCACCTGGTAACTATTAAAAATCATTTCCGCATTATTCACAGTTACGAACTCGGAAACATCGTAGCTAACATTATTGCTATCGGTGAGCATAAGATGAAAACGAATCATTGCCTCATTAGGTGTATTAGCTGCTATATTCACAACTACTGGATTATTATTAAAACCAAGAGCAGAAGGAGCTATCGCTTCATAAGTGAGCAGAGAATCCACTATAGAGACATAAGGGCTTCTGGAAGATAGATAACCAGAAATACCGGAAATAGAAGTAGCACTGGTATTACGGAGTCCTAAAAGAAGCTCAATAGTCTCTCCTGCATCTACCAAGCCATCACTATTACCCTGTGACAAACCTTCATTATCATCATCCACAATAATAGTGCCTGGAACCAGAGTTCCGAAATTGTCTACTGCTATATTTTGCTGTAAAGGTTTAAAATTATGTTTAGAAACAGTAAGGACACAGGGGCTAACTGTCATATCGGAGGATAAGATAAGGACAACATTACCATCTTCATCTGTATAACCACGACCGATAATGGAATTGTTTTGAGTTAAAGTAACGCAGGCATCTTTCACTGGAACACCGGTTGCATCAGTTACAAATACATCCATATAATTCTGTCCCAGGGGAATACTGGTTATACTAGTAATATTAAAATGGTTCGGAATACCGCAGTAAATCTCCACGGTGGGGTCTCCCATAAGATTTAGCCAGTGTGTATGTTCGTTATTATAGCTAGAAGACAGACCATAAACCTGGAATGCAAATAACTTTCCATTAAGCATAGCTTCGCCTGGAGTACGCATATTATGCTGCAATATTCCACCAAATATACCCCCATGCAAAACATTATTAAACACTGTTTTAGTGCTTGAAGTAGCCATACCCATAGCAGTTATTGCACCTTTTGGTTGGGCAGCGCTCCCTAATCGTATATAAGTTTCCGTACTTGCGGTAGAATTGAAGTTCCCCGTACCACAGGTAAGAAGAACCGCATGAGGCATTCTATAGGCATTATTTAAAGACTCCGAAGGAGACCATCCACTCATACTAATATAACCACGGTAACTGTGAAATCCGACTCCAGTATTAATAGCGCTGTTTACCTCGCTTGAAGGGGGATTATCACCATATAATTCGGTAAAGGTATAATCAGGGTTAATAGCAAGAGCACTTTCTTTGATAAATTTGCTAATATAGGTTGTACTGATGCCTGAAGGTGAATAATCACCTATTAAAAGCATTCTATTCAACCATTGGGCGTTATTTAGATTGATGTCTCTTTCATAAAGATAAATTTTAGCGAAAAGGGTCTGAAGCTGAGAAAGATTCTCTGCACTGATTCTACCGATAAAAACATCACCTAATATATCACTACCAGCTAAATGCGTATAGGGATAATCGGTTGATCCACCAGAATAAGTAAAACAAGGTATGGTATAGGAGCCACTGGTGTCACCTATAAGAATTACATAGTCAGGTCTTGTATCAGGATTATTATAGGCATTTTGAATATAGGTCTTAATAGATGTAGTGCTGCTTCCCGCTTCATTATTAGCTGTACTGGCAATGGATACATCTGCTCCCTTCTGTTTTTTCCAGAGGACAAAGGAATTTAAGGCAGCAATATAATTAGTATCAGTGTTATTGCCATAAATAATCAAATAACGAGGAGGAATATGACTATCTATCAGATTACGATAATCATCAAAATTGAATATGATAGATTCATAGATATTGGCAAAAGCAGGGGAAATGGACTGTAATTCTCCTTCCAGTTCATTGATTCCGGGCTCATTTAAATAATTAACCCGAAAAGAGATAGATTGATTTATAGTAAGAGTATGACTCTGCGGATTATAACTAAAAGGATTTACCTGTATTCCTACTAGACGAAAATCTCTCAAGATCACTGGATTGCTAATCTGAATAAGATTGGCAGGATAGGAAACACCGTTTTCATAGAAAGCATTATCTATTACAAAAGATTTAGGAGATGCGGAATTCTGGTCTTCCTGTACAGGATAAGGTAAAAATTGAGCTAGCACTTCTGTCTGACTATTTAAAGTTTCAATCTGAACGCTACCTTGACGAGGTATAGCCAGCATTATGCTCAAAGTAGGAAGCTCAGGCAACCCACTTTCCAGTGTTGTTCCTGCTTCTGGCATCATTATTCTCTGGTAGGTATTGCCGTTAGCTTCTTCTTCTGTTATATCATACGAAGGAAGTGTGAATTGAATATCCAGATAATTCGTAGATTTCGTAGTAATCTGGAAAGCATGATTAGATTGAGGAAGGATATTATCGTTAAAAGCTAAGATTGCGCTGAGACTTAATCCCAACATTAAAACAAGGGATACTTTTTTAATCATCAAATATACCTCTAATGGGTAGAATATTTATATTTATATGGAGCAATAATTATTCCATTTTTTTATAAATTGTAATATAGGATAAATTCATAAGGATGCACATAATTACAGACTTCATCGTGCTCTTTTAACTTAAGATTTATATAGGCTTCAATCAATTCTTCATTAAAGACATTGCCTTCAAGCAGATATTGATGATCTTCTTCCAGACTTTGCATAGCTTCTTTTAAATTTGCAGGAATAGCGAGGAGTTTTGCTTTTTTCTCTTCACTCCATTCAAAAACATTATCATCATAAGGACCTAAATTATATTTTGCAGGGTCGATTTGATTTTTAATTCCATCCAATCCTGCCATTAACATAGCACTCATAGCAAGATAGGGATTGCAAGTGGCATCTCCAGTGCGGAATTCAAAGCGTTTAGTCTCAGGAGTATTGGCATATTTAGGAATACGGATAGCAGCACTGCGATTGGCAAGTCCATAGAATAGTTTTACAGGAGCTTCAAATCCTGGAAGCAAACGCTTATAGCTATTAGTGCTGGGATTAGTAAAAGCAACCAGAGACCTGCCGTGGAATAATATTCCTCCGATAAACCAGATTGCGAGCTCAGAAAGGTCAGCATAACCACCCTTTTGGTAGAAGATATTTTCTCCCTCTTTATGCAGCATAATATGAAAATGCATTCCGCTTCCTGCTTGATTATAGATGGGTTTAGGCATAAAGGTAGCGGTTAATCCATAGCTCAAGGCAGTGCGACGAATGATATCTTTCATAACCATCACATCATCGCAAATCTTGGGAAACTCCAGCAGTTCCGTTTCAATTTCTTGCTGAGAAGCTAAACCTACTTCGTGGTGATGATATCGTACTTTAATACCATAATTTTCCATACGGTCTACCATCTCCTGACGGATTTCATAGTACTGATCAAAGGGAGTGTCCATATGATAACCCTTACGGTCCTGTTGAGCTAATCCATCACTATCTTCATTTTCTTCTGGTAAGGCTTCTTTATGTTCAGAAGATTCTACTAAAAACCCGCAATTGTATTCACTACTCTGATATTTCACTGAGTCAAAAAGATAAAATTCCAGTTCAGGTATCCAGGTGCTTTTATCAGCAATTCCTGTGGAAAGAAGGTATTCTTGTGCTCTTAAAGCTACACTACGAGAATCTTTTTTTACTCCCTGACGGGTTTCTGCATCACAAATGGAACAAATCAAACGCATAGTGTAGTTATCATAAAATGGGTCTATTTGAGCTGTTTCCAGGTCAGGCATCAAAATCATATCACCAGATTCCACACCTTTCATCCCGGGTATAGAGGAACCATCAAAGGGGACTCCCAGGTCTATCACTTCTTTCAAACCTCTAACCGGGATAGTGATATGATACCATTTCCCATCCATTCCGCAGTATTTCAAGTCTACAGCCTGAACTTCCTTTTCTCTTATTATATCTTTAATCTTTTCTTTAGTCATTTTTAACCTCTTTATTATTATATTAAATAATCCCTAAAATTTGCATCATAAAGTTTATAGGAGGAATAATTAGTCTTCCAACAATATTAAATCCTAAAAGACCAGAAATCATCAAAATAAAGATAATCGCTATCATACCGATTCGTTCATATGCCATAAATTTATAGAAAGCATAATCAGGTAAAAGCATACCTAAGACCTTTGAACCATCAAGTGGTGGTATGGGAATTAAATTGAAAAAGGCTAGCAATAGATTGAAAAATACTACCATTTGACAGATATAGGGTATTAACTGCTGACCCTGGGTTAGATGAAATATAATTGCAAATACTATAGCTATCAAGAAATTAGCAACTGGACCGGCTAAGGCAGATAGACCTGTTCCTATTTTTATGTTTTTGTAATTATAAGGATTTAAAGGTACCGGTTTAGCATAACCAAGTATTATCCCCATAGTAAAATAAGTCAGCAGCGGAAGAATTATGGTGCCAAATATATCTATGTGTTTAAATGGGTTAAGACTCAATCTACCCATCACTTTAGCCGTATCATCACCCTGCCAATAAGAAACCAGCGCATGGCTAATTTCATGAAGAATAATGGAGTAGAATATTATTAATATAATAATAAAAGTTAATGTGTTTTTAATCAAATTCATTGATATTGCTGCAAAATTCATTGTTTCCTCAATCTTAAAAACTTTCTTTTACCAACACGCAAAACCATTCCGTCTTCAATTTCAATATCCATATCAGAAGAAGTTATTTTCTCGCCATTTATACTAACTCCACCAGCTTGTATCAATCTTTTGGCTTCACTTCCAGATTCGCACATACCGCTTTCAGTCAATAGTTTAGTAATACGCATAACGGGATAATTAACTTTGTATTCAGGAATATTATCAGGCAATTCTCTCTGAGAAAAGACCCTTTCAAAAGTTCTTTGAGCTTCATCGGCAGCTTGTTCACCGTGATAAAATGCAACTATCCTGTGTGCCAGCTGTTTTTTTAATATCATTGGATTAATGCCATTATCCAATGCTTTCTGAATGGCATCCAGTTCCTCTGCATCAGCCCAGGCTGCATATTTATAATAATTTAGTATCAAGTTATCTGGTATAGACATAATCTTGCCAAATTTCTCTTCTGGCGAGTCAAAAACCGCTATATAATTATTCAAAGATTTACCCATTTTATTGACACCATCCAGACCGATTAAAAGAGGAGTGAGAATGGCAACCTGCTCTTCCTGCCCAAAATAGCGTTGCATATCCCTTCCACAGAGAATATTAAACTTCTGTTCCGTTGCTCCAAGTTCCACATCACTTTGTACTGCCACAGAATCATAAGCCTGTAGAAGAGGATACATTAATTCATGAAGACCGAGCGGAAGTCCTTGTTCATATCGGGTTCGGAAGGTGTCATGAGCCATAAATTGAGCCAGAGTAAAATTTCCCATCAACTTTATTACATCTTCAACCGTCATTTTACCGAACCATTCACTTTGCCATCTAACTTCCGTTTGTTCCTGTTTTAAAACAGTATAGAGCTGTTCCATAAACCTATCTGCATTAGATAGAACCTGCTGATGAGTGAGTGGTGGGCGGGTTTCATCACGACCTGTAGGGTCACCAATCTGAGCCGTAAAATCACCAATAATTATTACACCCGTATGCCCTAAATCCTGAAAATCCCGCATTTTACGAATAGGAACTAAGTGGCCTAAATGAACATCTGTGCCAGTGGGGTCTATACCAAATTTTATTCTTAATGGTTTACCCGTCTCTTTGCTGCGGATGAGTTTTCTTACTAAATCTTCTTCTGGAATGATTTCATCTACTGCTTTTCTTATAATTTTCAGTTCTTGTTCTAAATTCATATTATCCTTACAATTATATGCTTTATCTAATTGATTTCACAAAATAGAAACCTGCTTATTTGTCAAGCCCTACAGATTTGAATTAGATTAATACTTTATATAATATGGTCTAACAATTTCCAGCCTTCTACCCGAGTTATTAATCTGTCTTTTTGCTGCTTTTATGGAATTTCAATGTAATTTTAGGGCTACGAAACAGATAGATTTTATTAGCGTGTTAATATAGAGTAGGTGGATATAGTGGGTGCGCAGATGTGTAAATGCAGAAGTGTGTAAATGTCCCCATCTGCAAAAGCTTCGCAAAAGCTTTTTAGACTGGTAGCTTATCTAAGCTGAGTGATAAAGCTTAAACTTGTACCGCATTAATAATACTGTGAATAGATGAAAACTAGTACCGCTTGATGCAAAGGAGGACCTTTGTATACCAGGACCTTGGCATACCTAGTAATAAATTCGCAAAGCAGGGTAATAATTTCGCAAAAAAATGGATTATTTCGCAGGTGAAAAATGGGGTAAAATAGGGTTAACTTATTCTTATATAAACAAGTTAGGCATATTTTGAAATTTCCCTATAGTCCCCTGGAGAAATTGATAAATTATTATATATATTTAAATCTTTGTAAGTATAAGTTATTATATATATTTAAATCTATGTATATCTAAATAGCTTTAGGTTTAAATAACTAGTATATAATTAGTTAATATATATCTTGGCTCTCTCTTGACTCTTTCCTGACTAAAAAGAGAAGGGGGAGGTAGGGGTTGGTAAAGAGACAAAAAAAGAGGTATAATTTATTGATAAAGAATGAGATAGGTGAGAGACAAGGGTAAAATAGGGGTGCGAATTTATTCATTTTTCTGCGAAATTATCCCAATTTCTGCGAATTTATTGTTCGCTGCTATTTTATTAAAAGGGGAGTGACTTTACAAAATTCACTTGTTTTACTCTATATGCATCAGGTTCTTATGCGAATTTATTTTCCCGAATTTAACTCCTAAAGAATATAGCCAGTCACCAAGGACTGGCTATATTGAATTATTTATTATCAAGAACAATTCTGTGTATTAATTATCAGGTTTGATTATCTGTTTGCAGAAGAAACTATTCTTCATTTTCCTGACATAATTCTATAAGGACACCGAGAGTTGATTTAGGGTGCAGAAAGGCAATTTCAGAATGATGAGCACCTGGCCTTGGCTGAGAATCTATGAGGCGAAAGCCATTTTCTTGAGCTTTGGTAAGTTCTTCGGTTATATTATCTACTTTGAGAGCGATGTGTTGTATACCTTCTCCCCTATTCTCAATGAATTTAGCGATAGGACTTTCGGGAGAGGTGGGCATCAACAATTCCAGACGAGTTTCTCCACAAGGGAAGAAGGCTACTTTTACCATTTGAGATGGAACTTCTTCAATACCTTCAAGTTTTAAGCCGAGTTTTTCATAAACAGCAATAGCTTCATCCAGATTTTTCACGGCTATACCAATATGAGAGATATGCTTAATCATCAGCTCCTCTATTTTTCATAATTTTTTGCTAAATCAACACCCAATCTCATTGCCCGGAGATTAAGGTCTATAAAGGCAGGTTTTACACTTTCTTCAATTGCCTGTTGCAAGGAAGCAAGTTTCACGATACCAGTAACTTGCACAAGAAAAGCCAGAGCCATAATATTTGTTGGAATAGGGCTACCAAGTTTTTCAATAGCAATCTCAGTGAAGGGTACCTCATAAGTATTTTCAACTACTAGAGCGATATTTTTCACAAAGGTAGTATCTACAATAAGAATTCCATTTTCTCGTAAGTCAAAGAGGTATTTATCGCAAGATTCCTGATTGAGAGCAAGGAGGCAATCAAAGGACACTGCTTCGGGAAAATATATATCTTCATTGCTGATAATGACATCGGCGTAAGAATAGCCTCCACGAGATTCAGGTCCATAGCTCTGAGTTTGCGTAACATGATGGTTTTCCAGAACTGCGGCTCGGGCGAGAATTATTCCTGCTAGAATCAATCCCTGACCACCACTTCCAGAAAGGCGTATTTCATAGGGATACTTCATTTTGAACCTCCCTGTGCCTGGGCTTTTTTCATCAATTCTGCATATTGAGCACAGTATTCCGGACGAATATCTTTATGCAATACACCCCGTATAATCTTTCCCTGCACCTTTTCTGGAGGTAGTTTATCCACAGCAGAAAGAGGAATAGAGTTATCTCTCATCTCCTTCATCATTTCTGGAGCTCCACCTTTCTTGTTTAACCTACCATAGATTACCGGGCAAGCACAGATAACTTCAATTAGGGCAAAGCCAGGATGTTCTATCGCTTCTTTGACCATATTCTGAGTTTCCTGCGTATGAAATGCCGTAGTTCTTGCCACATATGTAGCACCTGCACCTATTGCAAGTTTGCACACATCAAAATCAGGTTCTATATTTCCATAAGGTGCTGTGGTGGCATAAGCTTCATAAGGAGTAGTGGGTGACACCTGACCACCGGTCATTCCATAGATATTATTATTAAGCATAATCACCGATAGGTCAATATTTCTTCTGGCAGCATGGATGAGGTGATTTCCACCGATGGCAGCACAATCTCCATCACCAGTGACTACAATGACCTTCAGATGGGGTTTATGAAGTTTAATTCCGGTGGCAAAAGCAATGGCTCTTCCATGTAAAGTATGAAGAGTATTAAAATCAACATATACTGGCATTCGGGAAGAACAACCGATTCCAGAAACCATAACGATATCATTTCGGCTCAGATTCATCCCAGCAATGGCACGAATGATAGAACCCAGCACAATCCCATTAGAACAACCGGCACACCATACATGAGGGAATTTTTTATCGTGACGCAGATATTCATGGATAATTTTTTGAGGTATAGCGGGCATATTACATTCCCTCCTTAATTTTTTGCAGGATATCCTGAGGTGGAATAAGTTTGCTATCCACTCTTTGAATCTTTATCAGTTTACTATCGCTACGGTCTTTAACCAGACGTTCAATTTCTCTCACGAGTTGTCCCTGGTTCAATTCAGGGACGATAACTATATCCACATTCCGCAACATCTTACGTACGGCATCATCCGGGAAGGGCCAGATAGTCAAAGGACGAAGCAATCCTGCGGGAATACCTTCTTTTCTTGCCATCACCACTGCTGCTTTAGCCGAACGAGCTGTAATACCAGCAGCAAAGACAGCAATTTTTGCATCATCCATCTGAAAGCTTTCAATCTGAACCAGGTCTCGGATATTATAGGTTATCTTTTTCTTCAGTCTTGCCATCATTTCTGCTGCTTCATTAGGTTTATTAGTGGGAAAACCGAGGACATCATGAGTGAGTCCCGTTACATGAAAACGATATCCTTCCCCAAAACTGGCTAAGGGAAAAGGATATTTCTCGTTATCCTCGTAGTGTTTATACCAATGAGGTGGGACGGTAGGTTTAATTCTGGAGATTACACGTACATTTGAAATATCAGGAAGTCTAACTGCTTCACGCATATGACCCAGCACTTCATCCAGTAACAAAATCACACAGGTACGGTATTTTTCAGAGAGATTTATAGCACGGATAGTGAGTTCATAGCTTTCTTTAACGCTATCCGGATAAAGGACAATGGCTGGACTATCGCCATGAGTGCCCCAGCGAGATTGTTGAATATCACCTTGAGCACAGCTGGTTGGCATACCTGTAGAAGGACCGACGCGTTGCACATCAACTACCACACAGGGCGTTTCTGTGCTTCTGGCAAAACCTATACCTTCCTGCATAAGAGAAAAACCTGGACCAGAGGTAGCGGTTAAGGCTTTTGCACCAGCTAATGAAGCTCCAATGATGGCACAAATGCTTCCCAATTCATCTTCCATTTGAACGAAGACTCCACCTCTTTTGGGAAGCTCAGCAGCCAGGATTTCTGCTATTTCAGTGGAAGGAGTAATGGGATAACCGGCAAAGAAATTGCAACCTGCATCCAGAGCACCATAAGCCACAGCTTCATTACCCTGCATCAGGACGGTCTTTCTTCCCTTCTGGTTTTGCAATTCTTCCACTTTGCTGGTAGAATTAGTTTTATTTTCTTTAATCGTAGTAGTATTTGAATTTTTTGATTCAGAATTAGACATTTGAACTCCTTAATGTTCTTTAGCACCAGAGATAGCAAAATCAGGGCAAAGAAGGTCACACATTTCACAGTGAGTGCATTTTTCTGGTGCTAAAACATAGGGTGAGCCATCGGCTTTTCTTCCTAAACAGCCTGTAGGACAGAATGCGACACAGATGCCACACTTCTTACACCAGTTGTAATATATAATTACAGGGGAGGATTTATCACCAGTTTCTTTAATTTCTGGAAGTTCAACTTCCATTTTTTCTGGAGCATCTTCCTCTCGGATAATCATGCCTATACGGTCTTTTTCGACTTTTTTAGGCATTCTACCTCCCAATATATAATTTAGATTTTTTATTTGTTAATTTCAGGATTTTTCTGCTATGACCTTTTTAAAGAAGGCACCTAAACGGCGACATCCTTCCCGGTTATTTTCTTCGGATTCATAGGAAAAGTTCAGGCGCATTGTATTCTGTCCCTTACCGTTACAGAAGAAAGAGGTTCCTGCCACATAAGCAACATTTTGTTCTCTAATGCAATCAATAAGCAGAGCATCAGTATCAATCCATTCTGGACCAGTAGCCATTAAGAAAAGTCCCCCTTCTGGTCTAGTCCAGGTAAATTCTTTGGGCATAAACTCTTCCAGGGATTCCAGCATAACCTTTTGTTTGGATTTATACATATTACAGATTTCGGCAATCTTGGGATCCAGATAACCCTTTTCCATATAGCGAGCTGCAATACGCTGAGTAAAAGGAGGAGTGCAAAGGTCAGTAGCTTGCTTTCCAATTACCACTTTATCCAGCACATCGGAATGACCCATCACCCATCCAATACGGAAACCGGGACAGAAAATCTTGGAAAAAGTTCCTAAAAGCACTACCTGTTGAGTTCCATCCAATTCATAAAGAGTGCGTTGAGTTTCACCTTCGTAACGTAATTCACGATAAGGGCTATCCTCAATTATAAGAATATCATAGCGATGAGCAATCTCAATGATTTCTTTACGACGCTTTTCACTCATAGTCATTCCAGCAGGATTCTGGAAATCAGGAATGACATAGATAAATTTAGGTTTTTTGCCACGGGCTATAGCTTTTTTAATTTCATCTTCCATAACCTCTGGAATTTCCCCTTCATCATCCATAGGAATACCAATCATATCAGCACCATAAGAATTGAAAGCACTGAGAGCACCCAGATAAGTAGGAAGTCCCACAATAATAGTATCTCCCCGGTCAATAAAGCTTTTAGCAATCAGGTCTAAAGCTTGTTGAGAAGCAGTAGTAATAATGATATTATCCATAGACACATCAATACCAAGCATCTTATAGCGTTCAGCTAATTGAGACCGTAGAAGGTTATCTCCTTCGGTGGTGCCATACTGAAGAGCGTAATATGGCTCATTATCCATCACTTCAGCAATAATGCCTTTCAATTCTTCTACGGGGAAAGATTGAGGAGCAGGAAAGCCTCCAGAGAAGGAAATCAAGCCAGGCTGATTGAGATACTTTAATAATTCGCGGATAGCAGAACGCTTCATTCCGCGAATATTTACTGACAGGACGTCTTTTAGATCGTTAATCATTTCGATCCTCCATCTATTTTATTTTGTTCATAAACTAAAACTTTTTTATTGGTTTTACGCCATTCTTTATAAGCATTTTTAATTTCCAGCTCCCAGATTAGGCGCTTATCGTTATCTTCAAAAGTGATAATATCTATATAATGCGTACGATGATTCTTTCCTACGAAGCTCTTTTTGGGGAATTCTACTACAATCTCACCATCAATATTGAGTATGGTAATTTCATTGAGGAAAACGCCATCTGCAATTTCCATAATAGCACGAGCTTCCACACTACCAGTCTGGACATCCCGAAAATGTATATTCATTACTGCTCCTAAATTTGATTAATAAACTATTAAAAAAAGATAGATTTATGGTCAAGGAGTTTTTTACTTGCCCTTCTAAAATGCAATCAGATTAAACCAGACAGAATATCTTCTGTTGTCACTTCGCCAAAAAATTCATTCAGGGGAAGCGATTCCAGTGTCTTACGCAGCTCTTCTGTGCGATGCGGTAATCCTATTAAAGCTGATTCCAATTCTGAGGGTTCTCTTTCTCCAAAGAAGTCTCCATAAATCCGTACACCAGTAATTATACCCTTATGCACATCCGTATGAAACTCTATTGTTCCTGCGGAACATCTTATGCTCTGTTTATGATTGTAAGCTGGAGAATGTCCAAAATTCCATTCCCAGGTCTCATATTTACTTTTCATCAAAGAGTTAATTCCTTTTTCATCTTCCTCGGTGAAGTGATATTCTTTAGCATCAGGATAAAGTTTAAGCACCTCATTCTGGATGAGCTGAATAAATTCCTCCAGGGTTATCGGTTTTGTAAGATGTTCGGAAATATTAGTTACCCTGGCTGATACAGAATGCACAGCTTTATCTTTGAATTTTAAGGGATTAGCTTTTAAAGCAGCACTTAGGTCAGTAATTTTTGATGAAAAGAGAATAGTGCCATGCTGATGAATCTTATCAGGATATACTGCTCTGGCATTCCCGGAAAATTTCATACCTTTAATCGTAAGGTCATTTCTCCCTTCCAGCTTTGCCTCAATTCCCAAATCTTTCAAAGCTGCAAGAATAGGAGCAGTATACCTGGCAAAACCACGATCTTCATCTTCTGTGCGATTCATCAAAAAACAATAATTAAGATTACCCAAATCATGAAAGACCGTGCCTCCACCCGTTAACCTACGCACAACTGGAATATTATGTTCCTTCACATAATCCAGATTTATTTCCGCTAAAGTGTTTTGGTGTCTTCCTACAATAATGGAGGAATCATTACGATAAAGAAGAAATACATCTTCAGGACAATTATTCAAGATATACTCTTCACAGGCTATGTTATAAGGAGCATAATGACTTGAACTATTAATAAATAGCATAAAATTTTCCTTTAGATATAAGATAAATATTAATCATTTTAAACTCAACTTATTGAATTTCAGGTAAATATGATAAATGACCTGCTTTTTCAAACCCAAATTTGTAAATTAATGATGAATGTCAATCCTGATGTGTTTGAATAAATATAATGATTGACTGATATAGAAAGATTAATGGAGCATTTTAATATCTTATCAATTTATAAAGATAGGTATTCTCTTTATTTATATATATTTTTAATATATAGATTCCAGTAGGTAGCATTTTATTATAGTAATCTTCCCCATTCCAGATGATAGGATTAGAGCTATTTTTATCTATCTTTTTCTCCCAGATTTTTTGCCCTCTAAGGTTATATATTGATACTTTAGCTTCATCAGAATATGGAGTTTTGAGCTCTATATTAAGTTCTTGATGAAAAGGATTAGGATAGACAGAAATCTCTGGAATAATTTCTGAGTCAGAGACTTCCACGGTATAACTTCTTATTTTAATCCAGCCAGTGATAATTCCAGTATGAGAAGGGGAAAGCCGAAGCTCCTGTCCTTCTTCAAGTGGATAAATCCTTCCTTCAAAGTATAGTTCTGCCGAATAATCTTCGGGCATAGAAAAAGTATTGAGATTGAAACATAAAGGTGTTAAAGTATTGAGCTCTAATTGATAATTCCATATCTTTTCAGTAGGATTATAATCCGGATACAGTCCTTTATATTCACTTTGCAGAGGAAGCACAAAACGATTATCAGGATTGATTAAAGAAACTCTATAGATAATTTCAGGAAATGCTGGAGTTTTTAATAAATCGTAGAGGAAATCAAAATCTGTTGTGCTATCATCAGCACATCCTATCTGAATGCTATCCTTAGTATGAATTCCATCAGAAACGCTGATAATAGCACTCCATCGTTCCTGCCAGGTGATAGGAGGTCCATCGTAATAAGTGGGATTAAGAGTTAGCTGTAAAGGTTGTTCTCCTGCATAATAAAAGAAGAAAGCCTGGGCAGGAGGAATAATCTTAGTTAAACTGAAGCCCTCAGAATCATATAAATAGATAAAAGGAAAGATAAGTTCATCTTCTACCAATTCTTTATAGCTTTTAAAATTACCTAAGTGCTGAAAATAAAGATTCTTCAACTCAAAAGAATGATAATATGGATTAGGCAGAATATTCCATCCCGGAGAAATGATAAAATTAATAGGAGTTGAAGGTAATTCCGCAGGAATCATAAACTCATAAGGTTCAGGCAGATATACCAAAAAACCTTGATGATTATTTAACTGTATAGTAGGTGTCCATCGCTGGTAAGTATCCCAAAACCAGGTTAAAGCTGATTCACCGAAAACTTCATAGGAGAGGTGGTTAAAATTGCTCACCGGAAAACTAATCAAGGAATATCCCGCAGGTAGTTGATATAAAATAGTCTGAGGAAGCACATTAAATCTCGTAGTAGAATAATAGTTTAAAGTGGAATCATCTAATAAATGTAGACGAACCAGTAATTGTGCTTCATTCAGTAAAGGAGGATATAGGATTTGCCAATCAGTTATCTCAGGAGGTAAACCAGATTGAATTAAGATGGTGTCCTGAAGTGAAACAAAATATAAATCCACAGATTGCACTCTAAAACGATTGATTACTTTATACTGTATATTAAGGGGCTCATTCTGAAAAATGAAGAGGTCAGTTGATTCTTGAAATTCAACTAGAGGAAGTCTTTTCCCCCAATAAAGTTCCAGATTATGCCATTGAGTGTCATTATTTATCCAGCTATAGGGTTCCTCTCTTAAATCAATCCATTTATCTTTATCAATATCATAAAGTAAAAGGTCATTCCCCAGATTTATCATCTCAGTAGATGGAATAAGGAATAAGCTTTGTCCTGGAGTTGAGCAACGATAGTAAAGAAGCCAGCATTTATAAGTGTTATCTACATTATAATCGGTTCTTATATCTCGGTTGAAATAATTTAAACTATCTGGTGATACTGAGGCAAAAACGAGAGAACCATCCAGATGAGTTCTTACTTCATCATAATTATCTGCATTATCCTTAGCCAGAGGATTTATTCCTATAGATAGAACATCTTGCATACCACTATCTTGATTGTACAAACAAAAACCATAAGTTCTATAAGGACTGGTAATCAGAGTTTTCCAGTGAAATTGCTCAAAACCATTATCATAAACGACAGATACTTGATAACGATAAATAGTGTTGTTGATAAGACCAGTATCCGAATAAAAGTAACTATGAGTAGAATTTGGTAGTAACGAAGAATTATTCGTCCAGGAAGCAATCTGAAAATAGGGTTCATCACCTGCTTTACGATAAATGTTAAAACCCTGAATGGAACTCAAAGGAGAAAAAAAGGTTAGATTAACCGCAGAATCCAGAGGACTGGCATTAAAATTAGAGAAAACGGAGGTATAATTCCAGATTTCAATTTCTTCCGTAAAAAGGCTATAATTCATATTCTTGTCCCTGGCTTGAAGCTTCAAATAATAGACCTTATTAGAGTATGGAAGCTCTAAAGCAAAAGAACTTAGATTTTGCCAGGCTAATTTTGAATTAGTATCTCTATCATAAAAGTAACAAACATAATCACCATTATTTTCATAGCCTAATTCAATTATATAGCTATCAAAATCATAACTATAGCTTCGGTCCCAGCTAATATATAGATAATCATTGGAAAGATTAGTTACTCGCAGATTAGAAGGATTAGTTGGTGCAATTCCATCATTTAAAATCAACATACTATCAACTACTTCTGAGAGTGCATTCAGCCAGGGGCGATAATACTGAATAAAGCGAGTATAGCGTTGTTCTACATCCCAGGTCTCAGAGTTGGAATCATATCCATAAAACCATTTCCAGTAATTAGTATATTGCGGATATTGTGCGGGTAATTCATCCATCTCCACATGTAGAAATGAGGTATAGACATCATACATATTAGGATTTTCACTATAGAGCATCTGCTGATTTGAAGCTGCTCCAGGAAGATCTTCATTATATGGTATAGTAATACTTTGATTCCCATAATGATAGACCACAGGATCGCTTAAGTTATAGTATACAGAATAATAATTTTGGATATATACAACAGAATTATCACCTATAGAGTTTGCTGGATGCACCAGATAAGGTGTTTTATGAATAAAATCATTACGAAGCAAAGAATTGTCTCTGGTAGGAAGGGCAGGATATAAACGGTATTGTCCTGCAGAGAATATCATATTGGATCTAGAGGGATATTTATTCCAATCATAGGTATGAAGTTGAAGGGAAAATTCTCTTTTCCCCGTAAGATTGCGAATCTGATCTGCACAATGTTGATAAAATACATTGAAAGGGTGATTAGGATTGCGAGAAGGGTCACTGAGTGAACTATTACTATCACTGGGATTAGTCATCAAAACTTCACGACCTGCACCACTTATAAGAAGAAATCTCGCATCAAGTTGGTAAAATGCTTCCAGAGCAAAAATGGGTGCAGGATAATCATCACCAGGATGTGGAACCGTAATTACTATGGAACGAGAGGCATAGGGATTAAATATATATAAACCCCAGCCATAATCAAAACTACCTATTTCATCATCTGAAGTGTCAGAAGTATTATTAGTATCAAGGTCATCATTAAGAGTCTCTCTCAAAAAAAATAGATTCCGACCGGTATCCAGATCTTGAAATTGTACCACTTGATAAGGAAAGCCATATTGTTCAATTTTTGTTTGAGCACTAGCCAGATTTAAATTAAGAAAATCTACTACCACTTCTTCCCAGTTTTCTAATATTACAGAACTAGGCTGAAGATAATCTCCAAAATTATTATTTTGGATTTCCCAGGGTGCATATACATTAGCAGAAGATAATCTTCCTTCAGATATATGACTGATCCAATTATCATATTCACAAGCTGGTTCAGAACCGTACAAAAAACCACGAAAGGAGGCTACTTCTGTAACAACGGCGTTTAATACACAAATTAAAGAAAATAATAAAATTACAACAAAAAACCGTTTCATCTTATCCTCCTTCTCATAAAGATGAAGCATTAATTATTCCTTAACTGTCAAGAAAAAACCTGCGTTAACTATCTAAAGTAGAAACTATTAAGAAAATTCTAAGCACTTTTCTTTTGCCAATCTATCTCTTTGCCTTAATATGTAATTGTAGCCTGAATTTTTTATCGGATGCATAATGGAAAGGAGAAAAAATGGAATCTTTTAGCTTTTATAATCCAACCCGTATACTGTTCGGGAAAGGTAAGATAGAAAAGATAGGAAAAGAACTTAAAAAAGCAGACCTAAAAAAATGTCTGATGATTGCAGGAGGAGGCTCTATTCGTAAAAATGGAGTATATGACCAGGTTTGTGAAAGCTTAAGAGAAAACCATATTGAATGGATAGAAGCCTGGGGAGTGCAACCTAATCCAACCGTAGAGAAGGTTCGTGAAATGATAACCTTAGCAAAAGAATCCAGTGTGGATGCCATCCTGGCGGTAGGTGGTGGAAGTGTGATAGATAGTGGTAAAGCCACAGCCGTTGGAGTTTTTCTAAATGATATCTGGAATGCCTATACCGAAAAAGAAAAAATCACCCGTGCTTTACCTATTTTTACGGTTCTTACTATATCTGGAACTGGAAGTGAGATGAATGGAAATTCGGTTTTAACCTTAAGTGCAGAAAAGAAAAAATGGAGTATTTCATCATCACTTCTATATCCCAGGGTATCTATTATTGACCCATCGGTTCAGAACTCTCTTTCCTTTCAACAGACAGTAAATGGGGCTATTGATGCTATATCTCATATCTTAGAATATATATTTATGAATGAAACTGCTATTGCCACCAGGGCTATTGATGCAGGTTTGATAAAAACCATCGTAAAGATGACTAATAGATTACAGGAAGATGCCAAAGATTATGTGGCTCGGGCAAATCTTGCCTGGTCTGCCACTTTAGCTTTAAATGGGATAAGTGGAGTAGGATTACAAGGAGGAGACTGGGCTTGTCATTCCATAGAGCATGCCATATCCGCTATTGATCCTAAGATTGCACACGGAGAAGGATTGGGTGTTATTTTCCCTGCCTGGATAGAATATGTAAGTGAAAGAGAACCAGACCGCTTTTCCTGGTGGGTCAAAGAAGTATGTGGAGAGGATAGTGTGGCTCGTGCACTTCGTAAATGCAGGGAAACCTTAAAACGCTGGGGTTCTGCCACAAACCTTAGAGAATTAGGTATCAGAGAATCACAACTCCCTGAAATAAGAGATTTACTTCTAACTTATGGTCCTATAGGAGAAATTATACGGTTTAGAGCAGAGGAAATTGAAGCTCTTTTAATGCTTGCTTATTAAAATTGAGTTAGTGCTAAGCTTACTAACTTTAGCGAATGAGGACATCCACTTACCAAAATAAAGCTCTTTTAATGCTCATTGCAATTGAGCTAATTTACTGCTTGACAAAAGAACTGGAAGAAAAAAGTAAGAAAGTTAAATTTTGAAACTGAAGGTTTAAATGAAGGAACAAGATAGAGTAAAAAGTAAATTAAAAAAACAACCATATAAAGAGTCAACTTACACCATTACTCCCATTCCACCTGGCAAGAAATTCCGTTGTCGTAAACCCTGGTTACAGGATTGGATTGAAGCTATCCTTTTCGCTTTTGTAGTGGCAATGATAATCCGTAATTACACTTTTCAGAACTTTATGATTCCTTCTTCTTCTATGGAAAAAACTTTGCTAACTGGTGATTACATTGTAGCTAATAAAATAAAGTACTATGTTACAGACCCCAAAAGGGAGGACATTGTAACTTTTCGTTATCCCAAAATTGAAGAATGGACTCCAGAACATCCAGATTATAAAGATGACTTTATCAAGCTCTTCCCTCCTATCTATATAAATAAAAAAGCTGCCTTCAGTAAAAATCCCAGGACCTTTATGCATATCACTTATTATGCCCGAAAGAATATAGTTAAAAGAGTTATCGGTATGCCCGGAGATATCATTGAAATCAAGAATAAAAAGGTCTATATTAACGGTGAACTCTTTGAAAGAGGGTATGAATGTTACGGTATAGCAATACCTCCTCCACCTCAACCTCCTTATCAGATCATAGAACAGACCTTTGCCGAAAATGAAGAAGATGGCTATATCTCTAATAGCGATTGGTATAAACCCTATATTGTCCCTCCAGATAGCACTAAAGGAATTTCAGCCCGAAAAGTCTTTAATCGTGATTGGTTTGGTCCTATTAAGGTACCCGAAGGACACTATTTTGTTATGGGCGATAATCGTGATGTGAGTGAGGATAGTCGTTATTGGGGATTTCTTAAGAGATCAGATATCACTGGTACACCCTGGTTAATCTTCTTTTCCCGCGGAATAGAATATAATAAACTTTATGATACTCCTCATATCCGATGGAACAGGATATTTCGTCTCGCCAGATAGCAATCTATATCCATATCCCCTTTTGTCTAACTCCTTGCGGATATTGCACCTTTTTCCGTATCCCCTACTCAAAATCTTCACTGGAAATATATCTGCAATATCTCCATAAAGAAATAGAACTTTTTTTACAATATCATCCCGATTTAACTTATGCAAAATCTATTTATTTTGGAGGAGGAACTCCATCTCTCTTAAAAGCAGAGGAAATTGAGAATATCTGTTCTTATTTTATATTTGATAAAGAGACGGAGATTACGCTGGAAATTAATCCTTTACAGATAACTGAGAACTATCTATCAGCTTTAAAAAACACACCCATAAATCGCCTCTCCATTGGCGTTCAAAGTATGAATAATGAAGAGCTAAATCTTCTGGATAGAAAACATAAAGCAGAACAGATAAAAGATAAAATTGAACTATGTCGTCAATTGGGATTCAATAATATCTCTCTGGACCTCATTTATGGTTTACCTGGTTCATCTATTAACAAATTAAAAGATAATCTTATACAATTTCTCAATTTGAGACCTGAACACATTTCCTGCTATCTTTTAACTCTGGATTCGGACACTCCTTTAGCAGATAAAATAAAGGAACGGATAGTTTCTCCTTTACCAGATGATAACCTCCTGGCAGAAGAATATGAACTAATCTGCTCTGAACTGAAGAAAACAGGATATGAACATTATGAGATTTCCAATTTCTGTCTTCCAGGTAGGCAATCAAAACATAATCTGAGTTACTGGAAAAGTATACCTTATCTTGGATTAGGAGCTTCTGCTTCCGGATTTTTACCTCCCTACCGCTATACCAATCCCTTTAATCTGAATGATTACTATTCCAATCTGGATAAAGGATTAATTATGCCTGAGGCTGAACACTGCTCCTCAAAGCAGTTGATTGCAGATTTTATTATGATGGGATTAAGATTGACCCAGGGAATAGACCTCAATGAACTTAAAGAACGCTTTAACTATAATCTGGAAAAGGATAAACACTTACAACTGGATAACTTATATCAGCTGGGTATGATAGAAAAAAATGGCTCTTATCTCTCTCTTAGCTCTAAGGCTCTTTTTGTCTCTAATACCGTAATTGGAGAGCTAATATGACGCTAACAGAACTCAGAGAATTACTTGCCAGTGCCATCAAAGGCACAGAATTTGAATCTCATACCTACTTTGCTGGTGGTTGCGTGCGGGACTTCTTATTAAATCCAGATGCTGCTTTTGTTGAAGCAGATATAGCCGTGGAACTCCCAGAAGGCGGAATCAAACTTGCTTATTTTTTCCAGGAAAAATTCAATACTACGGCTCCAGTAATCCATAAAAGCTTTGGAACCGCTAAAATGACTATAAATAACATCAAAATAGAATTGGTAATGACCAGAAGTGAAAAATATCCTCCCGGTAAAAGACATCCTTATGTTGAGTTTGCTGATTTATATACCGATTGCTTACGCCGTGATTTTACTATCAACGCCCTATATCAAGAAATAATGACTGGTAAGATTTTAGACCCCAGTCAAAAAGGATACCAAGATTTACAAGCAAGGGTTATCCGCTGTGTTCAAGACCCCTTTCATTCTTTTGCTGAAGACCCTCTTAGAATCTTACGTGCCCTTCGTTTTGCAGTCACCTTAAATTTTGAAATATCACCCGAAACACTTTCTGCCATCAAAACCAATGCTCATTTAGTTTCATCTTTAAGCACCAATCGCTGTTCCGATGAATATTCTCGCATAAAAAAGCTATCTCCAGAACAAATAGCTCACTGGAAGAAACTACTTGAAGAGACAGGTGTTCTAACCTATTTAAAAACCAGGATTCCAGAATTAACCAAATTATAACCTCTGATCCTATCGTTAGTTGGAGATGATAACTTAAATTTCTGGAATAGATTCCAATTTTATTATAATATTTTTGGATTTGATTCCAATTTTATTATAATTTCTTGGGATTTGATTCCAATTTTATTATATTATCTTTAGATTCTAATCTCTATAATTAAAAGGGGAAGAAACGATGATACCAAGAATATTGGAAAATAATATTAAACAACATTTCTTTGAAGGAAAAGCAATAGTAATATTAGGTCCCCGTCAAAGTGGCAAAACTACTTTGGTAAATTATCTTTTAAAAGATTATTCAGATCAATTTATCGTCTTTAATGGAGATGAACCAGATGTAAGAGAAATACTTACAAATGCCAATTCAACTCAATTGAAAACCTATATCGGCAATAAAAAGATAGTTTTTATAGATGAAGCGCAAAGAATAAAAGACATAGGAATCACAATTAAATTAATAGTGGATAATTTCCCCCATATTCAGGTAATTGTGACTGGTTCTGCATCTCTAGAATTAGCGAGTGAAATTAGAGAACCTCTAACGGGAAGAAGATATGAATATTATCTTTATCCTATTGCTTATGAAGAAATGGTAAAGTATAATGGAAGGCTGGAAGAAGACCGTATGGTTCCTCATCGCTTGATTTACGGTTATTATCCAGAGATAGTTACTAATTCCGAGAAAGCAGAGGAACTTTTAAGATTATTGAGTGATAGTTATTTATTCAAAGATCTATTTTTATTAGACCAAATTAAAAAACCTCCTTTATTGATAAAACTTATTCGTTCCCTGGCTTATCAAGTTGGTTCGGAGGTTTCCTATAATGAACTTGCACAAACTGTTGGCTCGGACTTAAAAACAGTAGAAAAATATATTGATCTAATGGAAAAAGCATTTATTATTTTTCGTTTACCTTCTCTTCAAAAGAATCTAAGGAATGAAATCAAGAAAAAGATAAAAATTTATTTCTGGGATAATGGTATTCTTAACGCTGTTATAGGTAATTTCAATAATATTCATATTCGGAAAGATACAGGTAAATTATGGGAAAATTTTGTTATTGCTGAAAGAAAGAAGTATTTATCTAATCATTCTTTGTATCATAAATCTTATTTTTGGAGAACTACACAAAAACAGGAAATAGATTACCTAGAAGAGTATGATAATCAATATACAGCCTGCGAGGTTAAATGGAATCCTCGCAGAAAGCCTAAATTCCCTAAAACTTTTTGTGATAATTATCCGTTATCCGAGACAAAAGTTATTCATCCCAAAAATCTGGGAGATTGGATTAGTTGAATAGAGCCCTATCTGCCAAAAATTGCCAATTAACATATCTTGTTTCCTGATTCCATATAAAAAACCCCGGGATTTTTACTCCCGGGTTTATACATTGTATTATATCTTCTATTGAATTGCTATCACTCTATAAAATTTCTTCGGAAAAGCAGGATAAGAAACATTGAGATTAGTAGTAGTTTCCACCAGAGTGAAAGTCCCATAAGGGTCATCAGCTGCTTCAATGCGATAACTGGTAGCACCTGTTACTGGTTCCCAGGAAAGGGTAATGATATTATTTTGTACTGAAATATTAACTACAGGTGAAGGTAAAACTATTCCCGCACTGGAAAAATCAGCCCAGCACCGTGCTGTAAATAAATTCCCTTCTATTACTCTGGAATTAGGTATTCCTATAATATTCCATAAACCTGTAGGAACAGTCATTCCAATGTAATCTACATCATAGAAAGTGGTACGGAAGTTCATTAAGCCATTATTCATTGGATATAAAGTGCCATTAGTAAAAGTTAAGCCACTTTCAGCATTGTCAAAATAGACTCCCATAACTCTTACCAGCTCAGATTCATATTGTTCAAAGTTCGTTACCAGTTCATTTAGGCTTATTTCTTGGGGAATAATCACATTTCCTGTAGAAACTGCTGGTCCAGGATCTGCAATAGGAGTCAATTGCATCATACCACCATATTCTGCTACTGTTCCGATAATATTGCTTATCCCATCATAGAGATTATAAGTTGTAGTAATTGTTCCACTATTATCATCTATCAAAATTCCAGCGGTGGCATCCTGGATGAATTTCTGATGACGGAAGGCTTGCTGGAAGGTTATTACCGCGGTTCCGGTATATCTGTAATAAACACCAGGTGTACCTGCTCTTAATTCTGCCATTGTTGTTACATTAATTGGGAATATATAGAGAGCTTGAGCTATGGGACTTACGCTATATCCATTACCATAAGCAACTGCTTTAAGAGTTGTAGTCATACTTATTGTAATTGGAGCAGTATAAATATTGCCCACCACATTTGTGGGAATACTTCCATCTGTAGTGTAGCGAATGGTTACACCAGGAGTAGAACAACTTATAGTTACAGTTATGGGAGTTGAATAAAGACCACCATCAGGATTAAAAGTTGGAGCTGCTGCAGCTGGTAGACCGGGACTAAAGGTATGCCAGCCAAGGTAAGTGAAGGTATCAATTGGATAGGAATCCCATTCTGTGGCTAAAGTGGGAAAACCACTTTCTGGATTGACGGTCACTCCTTGAATGACATTAGCCTTACGCACTAAAGTTTTATCTAATGTTGTTAGGGGTTCTGTGCCCCAAGCAGCGCCAGGATCTTCTCCTATTCTTCCAAATATATCAATATAAGTGGGATTAGAGATTTCTCCTGTAATCAAAGCAATGGCATCATCACCATTAAAATAACATACAGTGCTATTAGTATCACTAACTGCTTGAATGGCAGCATTGGCACTAGCATGAGAAATCACATAGACCTCATTATGGGCTAAGGTTCCACTCAATTGTAAGGTATTAATTGGAGAAGTATTTCCATTGCTATACAACAAAACCTTATATTGACTGAGATCAACCGTAGCTCCAGTTCCATTAAATATCTCTAATGCTTTATTATTACTGGATCCTTCTACACATTCGGAAAAGAAGAGGTCAGTAGCAAAAGTACCTACCAGGGTAGCTGTCCCAGTTACAGTTATCACATAATTTGTAGCATTAGTAGTACTGTGTGTTATGGTCCCAGCAAAATCTCCAGCCGCATCAGCATTCATTCTTACATAAATGAGACCGTTGAACGATGAAGGTAAAGTTAAAGAAGAGCTCCAGGGTCCGGAATTAGAAGTACTCAATTCAAAAGGACTGGTAGCTGTAACGATGATTTCCGTAACAGCATTAGTGGCACTCAAACTATAAGATTGAGCAGCTGAAGGTGTGCCAATTTCCTGAGTAAATTCCGTTAAATTAGCAGTTATATTCCAGGTAACATCAGCTGGAAGGGTCTCTCCATCAACTCTAACTCTAACTTCGGTAGCTCCAGGACTATTATGAGTAATGTAACCACCATAAGTGCCAACTTCCATTCCATAAAGTCTTACATAGATATTCCCATTATAATCCAGAGGTACTTGAAGCGTGTTAGACCAGCCATCGGTTCCTGTAGTAGAAATCTGGAAAGGATCTGGTGCAATAATGGTAATAGGACCTGCTAATTGTTGTCCCTCTAAATGATAATTAGAGATTTCATCAGATGGATTGCCCACTATATTATAAAGGGGATCTGGTTCTCCAATAACCACTATTTGCGGATTTGCCTGTAATCCCCAGAGATTGAACCAGGAATTAGCAACTCTTATACCATCAAGTAGTAAGGTCGGAGCATTGGCATCAGAACCTTGACGGAGAGCAATAGAACCAATGTTAGCAGTATCTGTATTTGCATCTGTAGCGGTAAGAGTATAAGCAGGTTCATTGATTATTATAGGAGGATTTATATATAAATGAGCCACATCATTTGCATCACCTTCAAAGATATCATAACGTAACACGAGCAAGTAAGTGGTATTTAAGCTATAGTTAAAATCTGTCCAAACTGGAGTTCCCGTGAAGTTGGATAGACCAAAGCTCAAAGCACTAGCATCGTTCTTTTTTACAAAAACCCTTCCTCTATAAAGAGTTCCTGTTGTTTGGGGCCCAAAGTGAATAAAATAATCGCCAGTTGTAGTGGCAGAGGTTACATTAACCAGAAAAGAGGCATAAACTGAATTTGCTGTTTGAGCAGTAAAAGTGCGATTAATATCTTCTCCTGAATTAGCAAGAGATACATAATTTCCTGCAATGGAAGGATAACTTTCATATGTCAAATTGCCACTTTGAACGGTTATCGGATTTGATCCTGTACTATGTGCAGTCCAGCGGGTAGATGTTAAAGCTAACCCTGTATCATAGTAAAAGTTATCCAGAAGCAAAAGATTAGCAGGAGTTGATTCAAATACTATACCATTAACAGCAAGATTTGCCTCAGCAGTGCCACTGGTATGAACAATATTACCATTATAACTGGTAATATTTGTCCCATTTAAACGAACATAGATAGTACCGTTAAAAGATGGCATAAGAGATAAATTATCTAACCAGGTACTATTATCTGTAGAAAGTTGATAACCTGCAGGAGGAGTTATGGAAATATTCTGAGTAAGATTTTCTCCATATAAAGTATAACTCTGACTTTCAGAAGGAGTTCCCTGTTCCATAGTAAATTTATTCAAAGTGCCGGTTATATGAAGTACTGGTGGTAAAGTTTCTAAAACAGTGCCATTAACCGGTAAATCTACCTGAGCTGCACCTGTGCTGATATGAGTTATATTTCCACTAAATGTTCCTAATGTATTTCCAGTCAATCTTACATAAATTGAACCATTATAAGTAGGAGATAAAGAAAGATTAGATGAATAAGAACTACCATTACTGGATATCTCAAAACCTGTGGGAGCAGTTACAGCTATATTTGCAGTGAGATTATACCCACTTAAGGTATAACTTTGTGCATCTGATGGAGTTCCTACTATTGTGCTAAAGGGATTAAGAGTTCCAGATAGGGAAATAACTGGTTCCTCTGAAACGATGACAGTAATAGTATATGTTGGAAAAGTAAGTGGACCTGTATTATTAGTATAGTATTTAGTGTTATCGGTAAACAGAGCTAACAATTGACTTTTAGTCCCTGATACTGATACAGAAGTTTGAGATGTACTGCCATTGGCAAAATAACCATTATCATAATCTGTTGAAGTCCCGGTAAAGGCAAGAGCCGCATTAGTTAAAGCTGTGGGTAAATCTGAGGTATTAGCATTATTAGCAAAAACCCAATCACGAATAGAGATACCATATAACCAGATAGAATCAGTATTACTTGTGGGTGCTGTTGTACCTTCATAAGCTAAAACTTGATCACCACTTGCAGAAAGGTCAAATGAACCAATTTTTGTTACAGTACCTAAACTGGCAGTCGGAGGAGTAGTGAATGTGATAGTTATACAGGTACCTTTACTAACTAAAGCGTTATGTGACCAACTTATTGTCCCTTCTCCAGTTCTCCAGCTTTGAGTAGTAGCATTCCAGCCATTATCGGTAAAAGAAATTGTAGTATTAGCAGGAATATCGGCTAAAGCAACAAAAATCATTGATTTTGTTGCATCAGTATTAACTCCCAGAATAGCTATATCTCCTGCCGTTAAACCCATTAAATAGCTAAATGATAAAATTGCGATGATTAAAAAAGCTAACTTTTTTAACATTTTTCTCTCCTTCTTTGTTGATTTATTTTCCTTTTTAAATTAGGATAGAGTTTATAAAGCTTTACCTTGTTTACTAATCTTATCTTATCCTTCTTTATTACCTTCAAATTATACATTTATACTTAAGCTACAAATTAAGATATCTGTCAATCTTTTTCCCCTTTTTTATATTCTTTTTTCATTACAAAATTATATCTTTCCCCGTTTAAAAAAGATAGCTCCTGATGCAATTGAATTTAAATACTTAAGTAAAGAAAATTATAAATCAATAAATTATGTTAATTATTAGTGATTTTAATATTATTTATAATTAACTCTAAAACTTCTCTATAAACATATTCAAAATCAGGTATTGATGTTAATTGATGCTTAAGCGAATTCTCCCAGGCACATTTAAAATCATCTTTTCTATTGGCTAAATCCTGAATATTAAACTTTACTCTTGAAAAAGAAAATTTTTGTTGAAGGATATCTAAACATTTCAATTGGCTAATCTTATCCCATAAAAACCACACATCATATAAATCTCTCGGTCTTGTTCGTTGAAAAAAACTTCTAATCTTTTCAGCTAAAATTTCTTCAATAGCATAAACTTTAATATCTACTTGTAAATTATCCGAGTAAGGGTGAATAATTTTCATAATGTTAATTGGTAACAATAATTTTTCTTTATCATATGAGGTAATATCTATTTTAATTTTTGTTAAATGGGTCTTCTTTTGGGTTATTTGAAAATAAGTATTAACTTCAAAACCTGTAGTATCTTCATTAATGTTAGTATTCTCACATTTAAAATAAATACCAGATTTTTTCTGAACATTTTTAGTAGCTTTATCAAACCATTCATTTAGTAGTTTTTTATTAATGTCTTTTGTTGCTGTAAAGTCTATATCGTCTGAAAATCTATAATCTCCAAAATAAACTTTCTTAATTCCCGTTCCGCCTTTTAGCACCAAGGGATAAGTAGATAGTTCACTTAATAACCAGTTTTGCGCATAATCTCTTTCTATCGTGGATAGAGGAACACCTTTTATTCTGGCAATTTGTCTGATTTCTAAAGAAGGTATCATTCTAAATTTTTTAAGATATGGTCATCCAGGTTGATTATTAATCTCCATTTAGCGTTTTTAATGCCATATTTTGGCATTGTAGGATCAAGAAATACATAATTCCTGGTATTAATCGTTGGCAATTTAACATCTATATTAAGTAAATCACAAAGATATCCTAATCTTCTGATAACTGCAGAATTATTAATGTTCTGAGCATATATAACTAATTGATTTATATCAAGAGCCATTTTTTTTAAAGATTTCGCTATTTCTAAAATACCACCACAATACTGTGGTTTATCTAAACAATCAATTATAGTTTTCTCTTTATCAGTGATATTAATTAAATTATCGTTAATCCATTCCTGAGTTAAGCCAAAAAACTTTTCTTTTTTTATAGTGACTATTTTAAATTCAATACCGAGCACCTTAATATTTTGATTTTTCTTCCTGGAAGTGGTTTGTATAAATGTTTGAATAGGTATTTGCTCTGTAAATCCATAAAAATTTAAAGCACTCCAATAAGAAATAGCATAAGGTTTAATGAGTAAAGACCCAATAATAAATTCATTGATTGTATATTCGCCCTTTTTAGCTCCAAGAGGAATAATTAAATATTTCCCCTTTTCTATTCGTTCTATAAATCCTTTTTTCTCATAGCGAGAAAGGATAGTTTTTGTAACCGAAATATTATTATTCATTAACTTTTTAGCTTCTTCAAAAGTGAAGTAGCTGCCTTTTTTGGCTAACTGATTTATAATGTCTATTCTCATTTTAATACACTATGGTTAACAATATTGTTTACTTTGGTGCATACATATGCGATTAACTTCATATAAATAATTAATCTTTAGATTTATTTCTAATGTAAATACCATTAAATTCTTCCTGCACTTTCTTTAATATAAGATATCACTTATTTTTACTCAATATAATTTTTATTTTAAAAGTCAAGACTTATTATTATGAATAACATTTTAATAAGTATGGGATATCATAATTTCCCCTTAGTATACACCAATAAATAATTGGCAATAATAGCCTGCTATTATTAAATTTCTTTGCATAAAGACCGAAACAGAGTTATAAATATAGTAAAAAGACTAAAATAAAAAAGGAACCAAGATGCCAAAAACAGAAAATCCATTATTGAAAGAAAGAAACGAACATCGTTTACAGGCAATACCATTTGATAAGATTAAAACTGAGCATTTTATGCCCGCTATTCAGGAAGCTTTGAAAATGGCGAAGGCAGAAATTGAGAGTTTAAAAAATAATCCCGCAGAACCAGATTTTGAAAATACTATTTTAGCTCTGGAATTGAGTGGAGAAAAGCTGGAATATGTAGCCAGTATCTATTTTAATCTTCTTTCTGCTGAATCAGATGCGGAATTTAAAGCTCTGGCACAAAAGATTTCACCTCTATTAGCCGAATTTAGCAGTAGTATTATGACTGATCCCGTTATCTTCTCAAGAGTTAAGAAAGTATGGGAAGAAGAGGTTAAGGATAGACCCAAACCCGAGCTCCCTAAAGATTTTTCGGATAAAGCTTATCTGCAACAGGCAGAGCGATATCGTCTAATTGACATTACTTATAAAGGATTTATTCGGGGTGGCGCTTTATTAACTCCAGAGGAAAAAGAAGAACTCACAGAAATAGAAATGGAAGCTTCCAAATTAGGACCTAAATTTAGTGACAATGTCCTGGCTGCCACCAATGCCTTTGAATTATATATTACCAATCCTGAAGATGTAGAAGGTATACCTCCCAATGTTTTGGAAAGAGCAGCATATCAGGCAAAAATCAAAGGTAAAAAAGAAGGTTGGTTATTTAATCTTCAACCTTCCAGTATGGTCCCTTTTCTAACTCATTGTAAAAACAGAGAATTGCGCCGTAAAATTCAAATTGCCTATAATTCTCGTGCTTTTAATGATAAGTTTGATAACCAGGAAATTATTAAACGGTTACTACAACTAAGAGAAAGGCGAGCTAAACTTCTAGGTTATCCCACTTATGCAGATTATGTGCTGGAGAATCGTATGGCAGAATCCCTGCAAAATGTGCTTTCCTTTCTGGAAAAAATATATCAAATTGCTTATCCGGTTGCTCAAAATGAATATAAAGAAGTGGTGGAATTTGCCCGTGAACTGGATGGAATCACTGATTTTCAACCCTGGGATTTAAGTTACTACTCTAATAAATTAAAAGAAAAGAAGTATGCTTATTCTCCAGAAGAGCTACGACCCTGGTTTAAAGTGGAAGATGTCTTAGAGGGTCTTTTTATTGTTGCCCATCGGCTTTATGGCATTGAAATGAAGCAGGTTCACGATGTACCCACCTGGCATTCTGATGTTAGCACCTGGGAAGTTTATGACCGAGATGGTAACTACCTGGGCTTGCTCTATTTAGACCTTTTCCCCAGAGAAACAAAAAGAGGGGGTGCCTGGCAAACATCTTTTCAGACCGCAGGGCTGCATTCAGACGGTATGCGCAGACCTCAAGTTGCTATTGTAGCTTCTCTTACACCTTCAACTCCAGAACAGCCCTCACTTTTACTACTGGATGAAGCTCGCACTATTTTCCATGAATTCGGACATGCCCTCCATTCTCTTCTTGCTGATGGATATTATAAAGGACTTAGCGGAACCAATGTACTCTGGGATTTCGTGGAATTACCCAGTCAATTGATGGAAAACTGGTTGCTGGAAAAAGAAGCATTGGAATTATTTACTCACCATTATCAAACCGGTGAACCGCTTCCTGAGGAATTACTGGAAAAAGTTATCGCAGCCAGAAATTTCCAGGCAGGGCTTGCTAATATAAATCAGCTTCGTTATGGATATCTGGACCTTGCCTGGCATACTACGCCAGTAGAAAAGATTTCTGACTTAGATGCCTTTGAAAAAGAAGTGATATCCCGTTTTCAGGTGCAACCTCCAGTTCCCGGAAGTAATATTTCCTGCTCTTTTGCTCATATCTTTGCTGGTGGTTATTCCGCTGGTTATTATTCCTATAAATGGGCAGAATCTCTGGAAGCAGATGTCTGGAGTCTTTTTAAAGAAAAAGGTATCTTTAACCCTGAAGTGTCTAATGCCTTCCGTCAGTTTATCTTAGCAAGAGGAAATGCCTTCCATCCTATGGACCTATTTGTCGCCTTTCGCGGAAGAAAACCTGACCCTGAAGCTCTACTTAGAAGGGATGGGCTCATAAGCTAACTTTCTGTTAGTACCAATAGTATAATAGTTATTTCCTACCCTCTAAGGGGAGAGGAGGAATTATTTTTTAAAATTTATAGGGGAATTGCGGAGAAGAAATCATAAACCAATAGGGCTCATTAAAGAGCCTCTATCCCTTATGAAACCTCTATGCATTGAAAGTAATAAGTGATATTTCCGCCAGATCTGCAAATTATAAGTTATGAAAATAGCCCTATCTGATTTATCTTCGCAACTGGATTCCAGCCTTATATTTTAAACAACTTTAAGCTAGCTCTAACCTCTATATCTTTAGAATATGATTAATAAAAATATTTTTCTCTCTATCTCATCCGTAAAATTAATGTAACAATCTACCAGATAACTTCTTATATCTATCCTTACTCTCTCCTGACTCTTTCTTACCTAACTCCTCAAGAGAGAGATAAGTAAGAGTTAAGATGGATATAATTAATAATATTCTAGTACGATAGAAATAATTATGTCTTATTTTATGTTCCAAAACAATAAAGTCATATCTTAAGCCATCCTGGTAAAAGTTCACCAATATTTAATAACTTGATTAGGTTGGCAGGAATATATTAAAAGTCATATCAATTTCAACGATTTAAATAGTTGAATTCAGCACTTTATTTTTTCTACGCTAAGTGGATTTTAATAATATAACTCATCTAATTAATAAAAGAGGACAATAACTACCTTTCATTGAGGGATAATTATAATTTTTACTTGACAACAAGGTTAAATCAGGAATATAATATTCTTAAGATAACTATATTGGAAAGAGGAAATATAAAATGCGTAAAATCAGTTTACTTTTCCTATTGCTTATACCTTTATTATTAGCGGGTCAGAGTTTAAATGATGAAGGTATAGTGGACGAAGAAACGAGTGCAGAATCCAGCTCTGCTTCTTCACCTAATTTTGGTTTTGGGGGCACCCTCGGAAATGTCCTTATAGATGGGAACTATTACACCCAGTTTCGTTTACAACCAGAAATAGTAATCTGGAAATTTGGTTTGGGACTGGATATTGATTTATTGATAGATAGCAATGGTAATGTTCGTAAAGAGGACTGGGATTCCTGGGATGATGCATTAAGCAAACTTTACTATTTTAGATTTGCCCAAAGACAGGATCCATTCTATTTTAAAGTAGGTAGTATTTCTGATTATACTATGGGACATGGTTTGATATTTGATGAATACTCCAATATGTTACGCTATCCAGATGTTAAATCTATTGGAGGCTATGTGGGAACGAATATTAAGTCCCTGGGAGCAGGTTTTGAAGTTTTTACTAATGATGTTTCTAAAAATGAAATATTAGGTGGTCATATCTATGTGCAACCTTTAAAACCAACAGGCATTCCTCTAGTGAAAAATCTAAAAGTAGGTGCCAGTATTGGTATGGATAGAAATCCTTATGGTAAATATGAAGATTCTGATGGAGATGATTATCCTGATGTGTATGATAAATTTCCCGATGACCCTTCTTGTTGGTTGGACACAGATAACGATGGAATACCGGATGATATAGACATTGATTTAAACGGCAATTCCATTCTGGACCATCCTTCTCAAAATCCATATGTAGACAATGTCTTCCCTGGCATTGCAGATAATTATCCAGACTATCCATTTGATACAGAGGTATATCCTGATGAAGCTATGCCAATGAGTGAAGGTAACGAAATAAGGATATATGGATTAGATTATGAACTTCCTATTTTGAATAAGAAAAGCTTTGGATTAAGTCATTATGCTGAATATGCAACAATAGAAGATTACGGAAGTGGTTTAATCTTCCCTGGATTTGCCGCCAGATTTTTAATCTTTAATTTAAATCTGGAATTCCGTAATTTTAAAGACCAGTTTCTTCCTGGATTTTTTAATCATCTATACGACGAGCAAAGGTCACAGGTGGTATATACCACTATAGAAAGTGAAAATGGTCGCAGTTGTTATTCACTTAAAACCAAAGAATCTGAATTAGCAGGAATCACTTCAAGTTTAGGTTGGTTCGGTAGTTTGAAAACTAATCTGGGAGATTTTGCCTATCTGCGAATTACTTATCAGGATATGTATAATGACAGCAAGACGAAGGGTAAATCATTATGGGGTGAGTTTACAGTTGTTCCTAATATCATTCCTAAACTTAAAGAAGCTTCTATCGTCTATGGACAATCCAATGTAGACTATATAAGTTTCAATACCTTACGAAATGAAAATGCTGAAATTAGTGGCAAAGTTATCTATAATCTGAGTAGCTCTTTTAATCTGGCTCTTCGCTATAGTGAATATTATCGTGACTTGAATAGAGATGGCAAAATTAAAGGAAATGATGAAATAATTGAATCAATGTCTTTGGGAGTAGAGTTCCAGTTTTAATTAAGCAGGGACAGTTGCTAACCAGATAATACCCTGACCACTAAGCGTAAGATCAGAGATATCAGAAGTAATAAAAGCTGTTTTCCCGGGAGAGAGAACTTTTTTATGTTCTGAGATGATTACTTCTCCCTGATAGCATAGCAGTATCCCAGGCATATTATGAAGCTGTAATGTCAGTTTTTTTCCTGGTTTAATATGCAAGCTCTGGAGTTCAAATTCCTTAACAGGAACAGAATATATAAAATAAATATCATCTCTATTTTTAGGTAAGATAACTTTCTGAATATAGGGTTTATATTCCAGAGTAATCAATACTTCTGCTATATCTATATGCTTAGTAGTTAATCCTGCTCGTAAGACATTATCCGAATTAGCCATAATTTCTATTCCTGCACCATAAAGGTAGCTATGTAGAACTCCTGGTTTCAAAAACAGTGCTTCCCCAGGTTGAAGAGTAAAGACATTCAAATAAAGAGGTGATAACAACCCTGCATCTTTATTAAAGTGTTTCCGAATCAATTGATAAGCAGACACTATCTCTTCAGGTAAATTATTATTTAAATAGCAAGAATGTTCTAATATTCTGATAGCCTGATCTAATTTTTTGCCTGATAAATTAAGAACTTCCTGAGTAAAGTTTTTAAGAGCAGATTCATCTTGATTTTGTGCTAAAATGGAAAGTGAGGGAAATAATTCTGTTAAATTGGCAGAGCTGAAATTGGCAAGGATTTGATCAGGTTCTCGGAAACCACATAAGGCGTTGAACTCGGTTAGGGCACAAAGCAATTCAGGTTTTGGATGGGGATCACGATAGTTTCTGGAAGGTGAGTCAAGGGGTATACCCAGCTTATTTTCCCGGAAGAAACCTTTCTTTGCTTTTTCTTCAGATGGATGAACCTGTATAGAAAGAGGCTTTTCAGCGGCTAAAATTTTAAGCAGAAAAGGAAGTTCACCCTTATAAAGGCCACTCGCTTTGCCCAGAGCTTCTCTAGGATGATTTAAGATATATTCTCTTAAGGAGGGCTGACCTTCAACTTCACTCAGGATAGATGAATCAGCTGGATGAGCACCAATCCACATTTCTGCTACAGGTATTTTGGAGTCAGCTCCCATTTGAAGCAGTTGAGGAATAAAAAAAGGCGAGCCCCATTCATAATGTTTCAAAGGATTGCTAAGCATAAATACTGGCATAATTTAAAATTTACATTCTGTTCAAACGTGCATCCATAAGCTGAAGTAAGGGACTGAGCACATTAAAGTGATGCTTAGCTTCCTGCATATAATGACGAGCTTTTGTAATACGATTTTGCTGAATGAGGAGACGTATGAGTTCTTCATATAAAGGAATGGAATAGGGATTATCATCAATACCTTTTTCCAGAATCTGGATAGCTCTATTGCACATTCCACTTTTTACCGCACAATCAGCATAGATATAGATGTGTTCACTCTGTACTATATCTCCACTTTGTTCATAGTTGTAAAAAGCATTATAGGCAAGTAACCAATTCTGAAAATGAGCATAAATGAGAGCCTTTAATAACATAAGATGTCGGTGTTCTCCAATCCTCTTTTCCGCCCTCTGAATATATTTTTGTGCTTCTTCAAACTCTTCAATATGCATTAGTTGCTCAATTAATAGAAAATATATAAAAGGATTATTATCTATTAAATCCAGTAAGTCACGCATAATATTGATACTTTCCCGATTTCGCCCTAAGTAAGCTAATGCAAGAGCTTTATTATAGCGCACATCAACGGTCTGATCATCAATCTGGTCATAATATACAATGGCTAACTGGTATTCTCCTTCGGAAAAGAGAGTATTGCCAATAATTAATTTCAATCTATCGTCATCAGGATTTAATTTCAGAGCAGATTGATAGTATTTTACGGCTTTATTAAACAGCTGGCGTTCTTGATAAAAATCTCCTAAAGCAATAAGCGGACGAGGGTCTTCTGGATTTTCTTCTGCTGCTTTATTTAGCAATTGGACTGCATAAATCCAGTTTGTCTTCATTAAAGCGCCTGCCCTCAACAAAAGATTTTGTAATTCTTTTTCAGCCAGCATTTATAAACTCCAGAAAGTGATTTATTATACTCCTCTATTATATTTTAAACAAAAATAAGATTATAGCACCTTAATAATAAAGTCAAATGCGAATATTATGCTAAAAATCACGGCAGTTCCTTCAATATCTCTTCAATAGCAAGTAGTAATTGAGCATCTTTACCTGCAATGATATCTTCAGGTTTGTTTTCAACTAATATATCAGGTTGTACACCATTTCCTTCCATATTTGTCCCATCCAAACGATACCAGCCAGAACCGGGTAAACGCATAGAAGAACCATCCAGCAATCTGAATTCCCAGGTTCCAATCACGGATCCACTGGTAGGTTGTCCCACTATCTTTCCCAATTTTAATTCTTTATATACGGTTGGGAATATTTCACCATCAGAGAAGGAATGTTCATCAACTAACAAAATAGTGGGTTTTGCCCAGATACCACGCGGTTCAGGATTTAATTTTCCACTATAACGACGAGAAGTGGAATAAGCATAATATCTTTGATTGAGCATAGAGATAAGTTTATCATGTATATGTCCTCCGGAATTGCCTCTAACATCAATAATAAGCGCTTCTTTATCCGCATTGTCCCGGAACACTTCACGGCGGAAATTTTCGTAATCCTGGTTCCCCATAGCCGGGATATGCACATAACCAATTCGGTCTTGAGTTAATTCTCTTACCAATTTTTTATTCTTATCAATCTTATCATTATAATGCAATCTGCGCTGTTCTGACCAGGTAAGAGCATTCAGCTCTGCTTCTATCATTTGACCCTGTTTTAGAATTAATAATTTAATGTGTTTCCCGGCTTTACCTGCCAGGAGTTTATCAATAGAAGAATAAGGAGTTATAAAGGTTCCATCTATAGCTAAAAGGATATCACCATTTTGAATATGATAATAATCTGCTAAGCGAGATTGGGAATAAACCAATTTAATAGGAATGCCTTTATCCAGAATTTGACTATAATCAAATTCTAAGCCAAGATAAGCGCGAGGGGGAAGAGGTTTTACTTTTTCGGAACGGGGATAAAATCCGGTATGAGATGCATTCACATCACCTATCATTTCATTTACTATCTGTTCTATATCAGCTATAGAGCGAGCTCTTTCCGCATAAGGATAATAAAGTTTAAACATCTCCTCCCAGTTTTTATTATGCATATTAGGGTCATAAAAGTTCAAGCCAAATACCCCCCATACCTGTTCAAACACTCTGGTATTGAGTTTACTTTCACTGAAACTATAATCGTAGTTTGCTGTTACTTCGCTCATAGAATGTTTATCCAGATTAAAAGATTTCAACTTGCCATTTTCTAAGAAATAAAGAGAGTTTCCAATCCAGCGAAGATTACTAATATTTTGACCTAAATTCAGAATAGTTTTTGAATTCTTTCCATATACATTTGCTTTTTTAAGCTGATAGGAAGCAGTGTCGTCATAGGCATAAGAAAGATAATAAAAAGTGCTGTCATCAATAACTTTTCCGAGACTAAGGATTCTATTGGTTTCAGACAGTATGGGATATAATCTTTTCTCAATTCCTTCCCAGACAATATTAAGTTCCTGCATTTCTGATTTTTCCGTTGAAGAAGGAACGGCAATAGAATCTGAAGTAGTATTTTCTTCCTTATTTTCAGTTTTTATAGCTTTAGAAGTAATTTGAGGATTAAGAATTTCTTTCCAGTTATCAACTTCATATTCAAACTCATCCCGAGGCAATAAATCCAGACGAGAGATTCCATTATTTCTGCTCATAAGGATAGATTTATTATCGGGAGTCCACAGTACTGAACGAGTCCAGGCATCATCATTCATAATCTTTTTACTTTCTTGAGTATTAAAGTCATAAAGCCACAATTCTCTAATCCAAACATCTTCTCTGGTAGTGGCATAAATACCATAATCTCCACTGCTATTTATTGCAAAATAATTGAGAGCAGCACGCGAATTGTTAACCGGACGGATATTAGATAAGTTTGTATCGGCTACTGCAATTCTACCACTCATCCATTTGTCGCCATAAAAAATAACCCATTTACCTGAAGGGTCTTTGTATAACCTTTCTACATCTAAGCTATCTGCACCAAACCAATCTACAGGGATTAGCTGCATAATACTGTCACACTTGACAGTATAAAGTTTATTTATCCCTTTATCCATTCTGACAAGGACCAGGGTGCGGTTGTCATCCAAAAATTCCATGTCGCCAATAGCTGTTTGCCCCGTATCAATCTGGACAACCTTTCCACCTTTACGAGGCATAAAAAAAGCATCATATTTATAGGTAAAGCCTACCAGCAATTCATCAGAAGAGATGGCAATATCTTCAATATTATTATATACTACTTCCTGGTTTAAATCGGGAATCCACATATCTTCATCAATGCTAATTGGAACTTTAGAAGCAATGCCGGTTTCTGGGTCCCAGCTCCAGATTTCATTAAAATATTCATAGACCAGGCAATCATTCTGATGGGCTATAGATATATCTCTGGCTGACCAATCTTTTAAATTAGTAAGTTGTTCAACATTAGAGAAATCCAGTGATTTAACCCGATAAATCTGGAACTTTTCTCCATCTGAGGCACAAAAATACAAATAATCATTTACATAAGAAAAGCGAGGATAGCGTTCAGTGAAATCCGTGTAAGTTAAACGAGTATAGGTTTTAGAAGCAAGGTCTATTTTCCAGAGTTCCCCAGCTTGACTTCCTTTATAGGCTTCTCTATAAGGATAGCCATAGCGGTTAAAAACAAGAAAGGAATTATCAGGAGAAAGGGAAGCAAATGCATCTCCCATCTCAGCAATTAACTCAGGTCTTGTTCCGGATAAAGAAAGTCTATAAAAAGAAGTGCCAAATTCCAGAGTGGAACGAGTACATAATAATTCCTGACTATTATTAAACCAATCACATACAGTGTAGCTCTCTTCTATGATGGGATTTGCTGAACCCCCTGTAGCAGGAATAATATAAGGGTAAACAATACCATCCCTATCAGAGTTAAAAGCTATCAGTTTCCCATCTGGAGACCAGGTTGGTCCCCATTCCTTTGACTCCGTGGCAGTTAATCTTTTTGCGCTTCCTCCCTGGAAAGGAACTAACCAGAGATCGCCATCATAAACAAAACATACTTGTCTGCCATCAGGTGAAATAGCTGGATCAGCAGTAAAATCAGGAATCAATGCAGAACAGGATATAATCATAACTCCTAGATAGAATATAATACTCGCCTTTTTCATTATTTATCCTTTAATCTGTCTCCAATATTTCTAAATATGGTTTTCTCTCTTTAATTATGTATTCATTTTTTAATAAGCGGATATTGACTGGAGGGAAAACTTCCTTACTAACTATAATTTTTAATTTACATTCAGGAGGACGCTGCAGAAATTTATTTAATGCTTCATCTAATTCTGCTTCGCACAATGCTATCCTCTCATTTAATGCTTCTATTTCAGCAGTATTAGCAACTGGATTTTTTTTGAGTTGTATCATTCTGCGAGTTAGTTGCATTAAAGCAGCTTTATGCCAGGGGCTTATTGAAATCTCTACTTCTGTCAGTTTCCCTTCTGGTTCTCCTAAATTTTGCAATTCAATATTCCCACCTGACTCAGTGTGTCCTCCTTTTAACCATCCCGAAAGTCCAGATATACCATTATTAGCAATAATTTCGCTATCCTTAATTAGTCCGGAAAAAGTCAATTCCCCATAACATAGTACTTTAGAACATATAATCTTTTTACAATGCACATCACCTTTAATCTCCAAACCGGGTATCTGACAGTTCTGAATATCTCCTTGAACCTGAATATTGCCCTGACAACTAATTCTACTATCAATAACATCACCCTGGACAATTAGATTGCCTGCCACTGCTATTTGTGCACCTATAATATTCCCGACCACTTCCAGAGAGATGGGTGATCTTATAATTTCAGCGGGATAAGATATATCTTCTTTAAGAATGACTTTATCTATAATAGATATTCTACCTTCTTCATCAACGCGAGGCACACCGGCACATTCCGCCAGATATTGTTGACGATTTAAATCAAAAATAACATTTTCACCTGCAATTTGTTGAGCCGCTTGTAAATCCAACTCTTCATCAGGAAGCATTTCGCCGTAAATATCATATATGGAACCCTGACGATCAAAAATATCATTATTATAATCAGCAATCACAGTGCCTTCTTCAATGCGGGTAAGATTAGCTAGATCATTTAGATGTATCTCTCTTTGTCTCTGTTTTGCCTGATTAAGATTGAAATAATAGTTAAGTTTTGTTTCGCCCTGAACTCTAGAACACATAGCTAGGGGAAATGGAATATCAAAATCTTTTTCCATACTATGTTTCTGCATATACCGTTGCGCTTCTTCAAAACCATTCTTAATTCCAGCTTGTTCTAATAAGTCCAGAATATCTTTTTCATCTATAAGTCTATTGTCTTTCTTTATGGTTAACCAGGCAGAGAGTCTATCATCTTTAAGCTCTAATTTAATATTTCCATCCGGATTTGTTAAAATCTTACTCATTTATAAGTCCAATAAGGCAAATTTGACGATTATCAGTTTTATCCCTTCTATAAGAAAAATATAGAGGGGATTCAAATGTACATATATTTTTATGAACTATTTGATTTGAAGGTATTCCTGCAGCAATGAGTTGCTGAGTTATACCTGATCTAAGGTCAATATGACCAAAAGGAACTTTCCCGACGGAAAAACCTTGTTGCTCCATCCACTCATTATAAAATTTCCAGGTAGCCTCATCAACGGTATAGTGCTTACCACAAATTCCAGCACCAATGTAAGCAATCAAGTCCTGGGACATAATTCCCAATTTTTCTTTAAGAAAGTTTAAAGTCTTTCCTATCAGGTTTAATCTAGTTCCCTCTCTTCCACTGTGCACAGCAGCAACTACACGCTGTTTCTTATCTTCAAACAAAACCGGAAAACAATCTGCCGTACGAATTAAAATATATTGATTGGGTAATGTTGTAATAAGAGCATCAACACCCTGTATCTGAGGATGAGACCGAGTGCCAGCACCATTATCTTTTATGGAACACAGGTATACTTTATCACTTGCTACTTGTTCTGCAATAACTGTATGGCTCAATGGAATTAATCTATCTTTCGCATAAAAGTCTTTCTGATTAGCCATTAAACTTCTATAATCGCATTGTTTATCCCCGAAAAACACAAAAGTTCTCATTATACTGTGTCGGAATATACTGTATGAATGGTAATAGGTCTATAGAGCTCGGTATTTTTATTTTTTACCAGCATTCTTAGAATGTTTTGGGAAACTTTGGGAACAATTTTAATGCCACTTAAAACCCATAGCAAACAAACTCCTGCACAAATAGTTAAGGCAAAATGAGGTCCAATCTCACGGGTTAACCAACCAAGTAATAAACTTCCAAAAGGAGTTAGAGAATTTAAGGTCATAGTATAAACACTTAGCACTCTTCCACGCATACTGGGATAAGAGATAGTCTGTAATAAAGTGTTTGTTATTGCCATTTGAATGGTCAATCCCATTCCCACAAAGACCATCATAAACATACTTAACCAGAGGCTAGTACTTTGAGAAAATCCTATTAATCCGAGACTTCCTATAATTCCCATAATTATGGAAACCCAGGGTAAACCTTTGATAGTTTTGCGGCCTGCCATATATATAGCACTTACTAAAGCTCCCACACCTGCACAAGTCAATAAAAGACCCTGAGTTCCTGCATTTCCTTTTAGGACATCCCTGGCAAATACCGGAATGATAGAGGTATAAGACATTGCAAAAAGCATAAATATACCCAGATTTGCAATCAGCCAGCGAATGGGAAGGTTACGCCAGGAATAGCTCCATCCTTCTTTAATCTTTGCGAATATATTCTCCTTACTTTCAGGTGGCTTATGATACTGGATACGAATCGCAATCAAAGAACTGATAACCGCTAGATAGGAAAGAGCATTAATTAAAAAACAAATGCCTTCTCCTACCAATACTATCATTATCCCACCAATAGTGGGTCCCAGCAGTCTAGCAGAATTAAACATAGCAGAATTTGTAGCAATAGCATTAGGTAACAAGGATTTATTCCCCACCAGATCCAGTACAAAATTTTGTCTAAAAGGCGCATCTACACTATCAATACATCCTTGAAACAGTGCCAGAACAAGGAGAGGCCACCATCGCAGTTCATTGATAAACCCGGTTAACACGCCCACTGCCAGTAAAGAAGCTTGTAACATAAATAGGATTTGAGTGCCAATTAAGGTTTTCCTACGATCCCAACGATCAGCCCAGGCTCCAGCAAATGGACTTATAAACAGAGCAGGTATCATACTTAAAAAACCCACTACTCCAAGCAACAAAGGAGAATGAGTCAATCTGTAAACATACCAGCTCATAGCAGTTCTTTGCACCCAGGTGCCGATTACAGATATAAGCTGCCCCATAAAGAACAGTCTGTAATTACGCACCGTTAATGAGATAAATAATTCTTTCAGCTTTCGCATATATTTAACTGATATGATTATCCATTTTGCCCCTGACGATGCTATAAATCAGGAGTTAAAATAGCTCTTAAGATTCAATCTTGAGGCTCCGAAGGGGGAGTTTGAGCTGCAGGTTCTTGTTTTTCCTTTGATTCTGGAGTTTCAGGTGGAACCGGTTTAACACTATGCTCAAAACGAAGCTCTTTAGCCTTCTGATATTTCTTCATTATGATATCTTTTTCATCCTCTTCCACTTTGGATAACAAAAACTCAAATATTTCGTCGGTTCCCAGTGTTTCTTTTTCTAATAGAATAGTAGCCATTTCCCCCAGAATGTTAATATGGTGTCGTAAAATATCCAGAGCACGTTCATAGGCACGATATATAAATCCCCTGATTTCACTATCTACTAATTGAGCAGTTTCATTGCTATGAACATCTCTTTCCACTAATTCCTTACCGAGAAAAACCTCAGTTTGGTCTTTACCAATCGTCATAGGTCCAAAGGCATCACTCATACCCCAAACACAGACCATCTTTTTGGCAATTTCAGTAACTCTTTCCAGGTCATTACTTGCGCCAGTAGTCAATTCTCCAAATACTATTTCTTCAGCGGCACGACCACCTAAAAGCTCCACCATAGTCTCTTCTAGATACTTCCGAGAATAGTTCATTCTATCAGTCTGAAGAAAATGAGTAGCTCCAGCAGAAAAACCTCTGGGAATAATGGATACTTTGTGCACGGGTTCTGTGTTTTCCTGAAATACAGAGGTCAAAACATGTCCCACTTCATGAACAGCCGTGAGTTTTTTATCTTCTTCTGGTATTACTCTACTCTTCTTTTCCTTTCCTAAAATGAGTTTATCCTTAGCTTCCTCAAAATCTTTCATATCAATTATTTGCTTACCCTGACGTGCTGCCAGAAGCGCAGCTTCATTAACAAGATTTGCTAAATCTGCTCCACTAAAGCCAGGAGTTCCTCTGGATATAACTTCCAGATTCACATCGGGTGCCAGAGGTAATTTGGAAGCATGAACCTTCAAAATTTCTGTTCTCCCCTTAATGTCTGGTAAGTCAACAGTTACCTGACGGTCAAAACGACCTGGACGCAATAATGCAGGATCCAAAATATCTGGACGATTGGTTGCTGCAATTATTATTACTGAATCATTAGGCTCAAAACCATCCATCTCAACGAGAAGTTGATTCAGCGTTTGCTCCCGTTCATCATGGCCCCCACCTAATCCTGAACCACGATGTCTTCCAACTGCATCTATCTCATCAATAAAAGTAATGCAGGGAGCATTTTTCTTTGCCTGGTCAAATAGGTCTCTTACCCGTGCTGCACCAACTCCAACAAACATTTCTACGAAGTCAGAGCCACTGATACTATAAAAGGGTACTCCTGCCTCTCCAGCAACTGCACGCGCAAGAAGAGTTTTCCCCGTTCCTGGACGTCCTACAAGTAACACTCCACGAGGGATACGAGCTCCTAATGTCTGGAATTTTCGTGGTTCTTTCAAAAAATCCACTATCTCTTGTAACTCTTCTTTTGCCTCATCAACCCCTGCTACATCTTTGAAAGTTACTGTACTACGATCACCCTGATGTAATCTTGCTCTACTTTTACTAAAGCTAAATGCCTGAGTATTTTGTTTACTTACACCCCGCATCATAAGCCACCAAAATAGGATAATGAGAACTAATGGTAGAATGTAGGATAATATGCTCGCCCAATGAGAAGGTTTTTTGGTATTTACCTCAACCTTTTTTTCCAGTAATTGGGGCATTAAATTCGGATCTTCTAAGGGAGGTAATAAAGTATGATATTTTTTCCCGGCTAATGTAGTATAAATCATATCCTGATCGGTGAAAGTAACAGATTTAATTTCACCCTTAGCTAATTGAGCCGTGAACTCAGTGTAGCTGGCTTCAATTATTTGTTCTCGCCCTCCTAACCAACTAAAGAGTAGCATTAATCCGAGCATCACCATAATAATTATAAAAGTAAATGAGATTGGTGTTTGAGCTGGATGCACAGGAGGTACATTTTGTCGCTGTGAATTGGAGGCTCCATGTCCTGTCTTACGATGAGTTTGATATTTTCCGCTTTGAGATAGTGGTTTTTTCTTCCCAGTTTTCATTTTATGTCTCAAAAGGAAGATGCGTATTAAACTAATCACCGAAATGATTATTAAAGCAATAACAAACCATTTCAACAATTGCGAAAATTCTTGCATCACCGCTTCTTGAGAGGTTTGATCTAAAGGTTGAGCTGGCGAGTTAACTGCATTTGCTGCAGCCAAACTCACATAACTCATTAATAATACTAGTATTAGACTGATATATTTCATTTATATAATTCTTCCTTCAATATTCCTAAATAAGGTAAATTCCTGTATTGTTCATTATAATCTAATCCATAACCTACTATAAATTCATTGCTTATTTCAAATCCTACATAATCAAAACTTACATCTATTTGATGTGCTGCTGGCTTATCCAGTAATACACATGTTTTCAAGGTCGCAGGTGAATGTTTAGATAAATAATCTTTGATATATTGTAAAGATAAACCTGTATCTACAATATCTTCTACAATTATAACATCTCTGCCGGTTATGTCAAGATCAATATCTTTCCGAATTTTTACAACTCCGGAACTGGAGGCTTCTTTCCCATAACTTGATATAGCAAGAAAATCCAATTCCACAGGAATAGAAATGCTCCGGCATAAATCAGCAAGAAACATAAATCCACCTTTTAATATTCCTACCAAAATGGGAACTTTATCTTTATATTCTTGTGTAATTTGCATTCCAATTTCTCGCACCCTGGACTGGATGCGAAATTCATCAAAAAGCAAAGCTGCAAGATCACAGTTCATTTTATTCATTTTTTCTCTCCTATTCTGCTACGATTAGCAGGCCTAAGCTGCTTTTCTCTTATCTTTTCTGCTGTTATATGCAAAAAACGAGTACTATTATCATCTATTGCTACCCTTTGATCCAATCTTTTACCCGTAACCCAGAAAATCTTTTCTCCATCATCAAAGATTGGGATGTAATCACGTTCATATTTTGACACCTTACAATTTATTAGAAAATCTTTTAGTTTAACCATCTGTTTCATACCAAACGGAATAAACCTATCACCAGGTTTACGACTACGTATTACAAAAGGGTACTTTATCTTATCTGCGTCAATATAAACTGTTAAAGGATCTCTACTAAAACAATTGGGAAGCACTTTCAATACTTTAAAACTAAACCTATAATCACCCCAAACTACTCGTGAACGATCTTCTTCCACAACTATTGGTTCAGGAATAGGTTGAGACTCTTCTGAAAACTTTATGATTAATTTGTCATATTCTTTAACCGCTTCTATACCATTATTCAAACTGACCTTTTTACTACCTTCGGCTGAATATAAATTTATGATATTTTCAAAATTGTGAGCAAAAAAATCACGCCTGCTTCCACTTATTTCTGCAATTACTTCACGTATAATATAATACTGCTCTAATTTACTAAAATGTTTTAGTGCGGAAAGAGAAAGGATAACTTTCTGATTATCCTGTTCTAATACTACTTTTTTAAGTAAAGACTTCATCCTTTTTAAAATCATATCTTCAGCATCAGCAAAGATTTCAGCTTGAGTCCCTAAACTGGTTGAAATTTGGGGATTAATTTCTTGCTCTAAAAGAGGTAAAAGTTTATGACGAATCCAGTTTCTCCGATAATTAAGCTCTTGATTACTTGAATCTTCTCTCCATGGAATCTGAGCTTCTACCAGTAAATCTTGCAATTCTTTTTTGGAAAAGCAAAGCAAAGGATGCAACACTTTACCACTACGAGGTCTAAGACCAGCTAATCCACTTAACCCAGCTCCCCTAAAAAGATTCAACAACATTGTCTCTGTCTGATCATTACTGTGATGACCTGTCACAATATAGTCAAATTGATAAGCATCCAGCACTTGCTGAAAAGCTTCAAACCTTTTCTGTCTTGCCTGATTCTCAGATTTATCAGTTAAATTTATCTTACGAACTATTAGAGGAACTCCTAATTTCTGACATATATCTCTCACTAACACTGCATCAGCTTCACTTTCTTCTCCTCTCAATTGATGATTTATATGCACTGCTAAAAGTGTGATATCTATTTCAGACCTTAATAAAGAAAAAAGATATAATAAAGCTATGGAATCGGAACCTCCAGAAACTCCAAGTAATAACTTAACTTCAGCCGAGAAAAGATTCTTTTCTCGTATATAATTTCTAAGTTTTGCTATACCTTGCTCTCTTTTGGTCATTACCAATCCTCTTACTTTTCCTCATTAAATTATTATTTTTTATAAGCCCTTGCTTGTCAAGTCCCTTTTCCTATTTAATAACTTCTTACTCTTTACTGGTCTATTTCAAAACTACTTAATCCCTAAAATCATAAGCTTAAATTAATATATTAATTTATCATCTCTAGTTAAATGGCTATGTATATAAATTGATACAGGTTTTATACTTTTCAGTTTTATCAAGTCATAGTATTTCAAAAAATTAAATAGCTACATTCCAAAAGATTTTTTTGCTCCCTACTTCTTATGATTCTGCTTCTACTAAAAAATAAGGGCACGATAAGATTATCGTGCCCTTATATTTTTCTACTCCATAACAACCTTTACCATTCAGGGAGTTATGGTATTTTTATGATTTTGGGATGCTATTTCATCATAATCATCTTTTTGGTGCTATTATATTTACCAGCGTTCATCTTATAGAAATAGACTCCACTGGATACAGGCTGATTATGACTATCTCTTCCATTCCAGACTACAGAATAATTACCTGCTGTCTTGACTTCATTCACCAGTGTACGAATCAGCTGTCCCTTAAGGTTATAAATCTCAATGGTAACAGGACTGGTCTCTTTCACACTGTAGCGAATAGTGGTCTCCGGATTGAAAGGATTGGGATAGTTACCCTGCAGCTCTGTTGCCAGAACAGGAACATTGGGATCTGCTAAAGGAGTAGCCTCAACCGTGACATCATCTAACAGGAAGATAAAGGCATCATTGGATACACATTGAATTCCTATATATGCATTTTCAGGTTGTCCTGCAATGTCATAGGTATATTCTGTCCAGGCTACAGGAGCTTCTATATAGTTAGGTCCACTGATGATGGTGAAATCGCTCGGATTGGTTCCCGTAGTAGAGACACCTACTTTAAATCTTTCCAT
>MTKZ01000092.1_pt1 | contig 151907 bp, 124 predicted proteins | sample 1042781 | NCBI WGS metagenome assembly MTKZ01 (sample SAMN06212207, study PRJNA360539) | anaerobic digester metagenome | biome: Wastewater treatment plant; material: sludge; isolation source: anaerobic digester fed with sludge from wastewater treatment plant | place: Denmark: WWTP Viborg ... | reverse complement strand
TGAATCTTTCTCCTGGTTTATCTCTATCCCATCATCTTATCCATCAAGTAGATGCTAAGGATCATCCTTTACTATATGATTTTACTTCTGCAGACCTGGATTCTTTACGAAAAGCTGGAGATAATGTGGTTTGGAGTAATGGAATTGTAGAAGCTGAAGCTGGAACTGGTAATTACATACAAAAAATAAATTCTGATGGGATAATCTATTATGAATATGCACCATATGATAGCTTAGCCCACTATAACATTACCTTTAGTTATGTAGGTTCTGGTAATGGAGATTATGAAGAGTTTTCCAGTGGCAAGTTTAGATATGTTGGACCCGGAATGGGTGCCTGGCTTCCCCAAAAAAGATTAATACCACCGGTCAAAAGAACTAACGCTGACCTATTACTGAACTATTCCAATGATTCAGTAGAATTAGGAGTGGAAGGTATCTTCATTCTCAATGATAAAAATACTTTTTCTTCTCTCAATGATAGTGATAATCAGAGTGGTTTACTTTATGCCTATGGAAATCTTAAAAAAGGAGATATAGGTAAGGAAAATTATGCAGGTTTAGATTTTGAAAAGCGTTGGGCTAATAGTTTTCTCTTCTCTCAAGATACAGATATATCTCAAAATTACGATTTTGCTTTGCTGGAACAAGCTGATTCTCTTAGTCAATACCAACTCAATTTAACCTTAGGAAGTAGAGCACTGAACTGGTGGAATCCAGAATTAATGTTGCGTTATAGACAAGTGCAAGACCTATTTACTCAAAGGGCATTTAGATTTATTTCCCGCTCCACAGCTAAAGGCATTTTACCAGAACTGAACATACATTCAACTGTTTCTTTACAAAATTATGAGGATAATACAGTTCCATCAAGTGTTATGCAATATCATGATTTTAGCTCGGACTGGATTTCTCGTTGGGTGCAAACTAAAATAATAATAAACTATAATAGCCTGGAATATGAAAATACTTCACCTTTATATATGAGCTCTCGTTATTATAAAATTAACCCTCAACTAACTGTAGGAGATGCAAAAATAAGCTTGACCCAGCTTGGTTACATATGGGATAATAATGATATAAAAGAGAATTCCTGGGATAATATCTCCAACTCCCAAACCTATAGCTTGAAGCACAGCACTTCTACCCTTAATCATACAATTAATCTGGAATTTACTCATCGTAATGTAAAAAAAGAAGACGATATGGATAATCCCAAAAGTAAATATGACCTCATCAATTTGCGCAATTCCAATTCTTTCTTAAAACAGGCTATTATGATTCTGGGAAATTATCAACTCAATCAGACAGAATTCTTCCCTAAAATTAGAGAACTGGAATATATAGGTAGTGGTTTGGGACTTTATGATAGTACGGGAGTATACACTCCAAATGGAGATTGGGATTATGTATATATCACAAGCGATAAAGGAACTTTGAGTACCGAAATTAATGGACAACTGAGCTTTTATCTCAAACCAGGAAATTATTTCCCTGAATGGAAGCGAATACATAGTGATATAATTCTGCAAGCTACCGAACAAAGTCCAGAAATGAAACATTGGCAGAGCTATCTATTTCTTCCTGGCTATGTCTTTGATCCAGATGTTACTATCTTTGGAAAACAAAGTATTGCACCAACAATATGGATTGATATCATACCCAATAGGATTTTAGCAAATTTAAATTATCAATATAACCGAACTCTGGATAAACGTTATCAAACTATAGCTCGCGTTACAGAATCTATCTTCGGAGCAGAAATGGATTTAAAACAATATGGACCCAATAATTATAATTTAAAATATGAACTAAACAAAGAAAAAGATACTCGCTATATGTCTGACATTACCGCTAATGCCCTGAATATTTTAATTCAGCACAACTTTTCAACTAATACTATAGGCACTTTAAATCTTTCAGGTTCTTCAGAAAGTGGTGCGCAACAATCCAGCACAAACCATTACAAACTCCAGAGTCTGGGGCTGGAGCCTGGTTTTAGAGGAAGTTGGGGCAAAAAGGGACGGGTTTCTGCTTCCTTGGGCATTCGCTATAATCAGCGTTCCGGAAGTGAATTTCTAACTTTTTTACCTGAAAAGCGAGGAGGATTATTATTAAACTGGGGCATATCAGCTATCTATCGTTTAAATAATTACTGCTCAATAACTCTGGAATATAGTGGCAATGCTTATCCTCAAGATAGAGTGAGGCATACTCTGAAGATGGAATTTAAGGCTGAGTTATAATACAGTAGAGAATAAAGCTAAATGGAATTAATTTCTTTAAGCGCTCTTGATTATCTTTTCGTTCTTCCTTTTATTTTCTTAGCTGGATTGATTGATTCCATAGCTGGAGGGGGAGGATTGATTTCTCTTCCTGCCTATGTTGCAGCTGGATTACCAATGCATACAGCTCTGGCTACAAATAAATTCTCTTCAGCTTGCGGAACAGCTTTCAGCACAGCAAACTATCTCCATTCAAAAGTTATAGACCTTCCTGTTGCTTTGTTAAGTGCTCTATTGGCTCTGATTGGTGCTTATCTCGGAACGAGAACAGTGCTGAATCTTTCTCCTGAACCTCTTCGTTATCTGCTTATTTTTGTTATCCCTGTTATTGCAATTCTAACATTTATCCGCAAAGATTTTGGCAGTAAGAATAGGTCTTCTGAAATGAAATTGGGAGTTCGCTTGTTCTTAGGAGCTTTTGCAGGTTTAATAATTGGATTCTGGGACGGTTTTTTTGGTCCAGGTACTGGAACTTTCCTCATTTTAATTTATACTATGTTTATGCATTATGATTTTATGGTGGCTAATGGAAATACTAAAGTAGTCAATTTGACTTCCAATATTACTGCATTAATAACCTTCTTGATTGCTGGTAAGGTATATTTTCCTCTGGCAATTCCTTCAGCCATCTGTGGTGTAGCGGGTAATATTCTTGGCTCAAAATTGGTTATTCATAGGGGCAATAAACTAATTAGACCAGTCTTCATTATAGCTCTAATCTTATTATTAGGTAGAGTAATATATGATTTATTGAGATATTAATATAGGACACCATAAAGTGTTGAAGAATTCTTTAAGTTATCTTTTCTAAAAAGATGAAGTGCTAACCCAGAAAACTGTATTAAAGATATTGACAAAAAAAAGGCAATAAAATTAAGTGGAAAAATATAGTGCCGATGTAGCTCAATGGAAGAGCAATTGATTTGTAATCAATAGGTTGGGGGTTCAACTCCCTTCATCGGCTCCAGAAATTTTGGACAGGTGGTCGAGTGGTTAATGGCACTGGGCTGTAAACCCAGCGACGAAAGTCTACGGAGGTTCGAATCCTTCCCTGTCCACCATTTATAGCGGGAATAGCTCAGTTGGCTAGAGCATCAGCCTTCCAAGCTGAGGGTCGCGGGTTCGAACCCCGTTTCCCGCTCCAGTGATAAAAGCTCAAGTAGCTCAGTCGGTAGAGCACCTCCTTGGTAAGGAGGAGGTCATCGGTTCAAGTCCGATCTTGAGCTCCATTTAAAATAAAAATGATTATAGAATACAGAAACAGATACCAGGAGGAAAAATGGCAAAAGAGAAATATGTGCGCACTAAGCCGCATGTTAATGTCGGTACAATAGGTCATATTGACCATGGAAAAACAACGCTCACTGCAGCGATAACTTTATATCTGAGCAAGAAAGGTAAAGCTCAATTTCGTTCTTTTGATAGTATAGATAATGCACCTGAAGAAAAAGCCCGTGGTATTACTATCGCTACTTCTCATGTAGAATATGAAACCGAAAAGCGACACTATGCCCATGTGGATTGTCCCGGTCATGCTGATTATATCAAAAATATGATTACTGGTGCAGCTCAAATGGACGGAGCAATCCTTGTTGTTAGCGCAGCGGATGGTCCTATGCCGCAAACTCGTGAACATATCTTACTTGCTCGTCAGGTTGGCGTTCCAGCAATTGTGGTATTTATGAACAAATGTGATTTAGTTGACGACCCAGAGTTACTTGATTTAGTGGAAATGGAAGTTCGTGAATTATTAGAAAAATATGAATTTCCGGGAAGTGAAATACCCGTTATTCGTGGTTCTGCTCTGAAGGCTTTAAATGGTGATCCGGAAGCTGAAAAAGCTATCCAAGACTTACTTGATGCGCTGGATAACTACATTCCAGAGCCCGTGCGAGAAATTGACAAACCCTTTTTAATGCCTGTTGAAGATGTGTTTTCCATCCCAGGTCGTGGAACCGTGGCTACTGGTCGTGTGGATCGTGGTACTATCAGAGTTGGAGATAAAGTTGAACGTGTGGGTATTAAAGAAACTGTTGAGACCACCTGTACAGGTGTAGAAATGTTTCGTAAATTATTGGATGAAGCCCAAGCAGGGGATAACATTGGTGTACTCTTGCGCGGCTTTGCCAAAGATGATGTAGAGCGTGGAATGGTTCTTGCCAAGCCTAAATCTATCACTCCTCATACTAAGTTCGTTGGTCAGACTTATATTCTAAAAGAAGAAGAAGGTGGACGCAAGAAACCCTTTAGATCAGGATATCGTCCTCAGTTTTACTTCCGTACTACTGATGTGACAGGAACTATCACCCTTCCTGAAGGTGTTGAAATGGTTATGCCCGGTGATAATGTAGAAATTATTGCTGAATTGATAACTCCGATTGCTATGGAGCAAGGCCTACGCTTTGCCATTCGTGAAGGTGGTCGGACTATTGGTAGCGGCGTTGTCACTAAAATTTTAGAATAGATATAGAAGCGGAGAGATGAGAGATATAATTATTCTTGCTTGCGAAGAGTGTAAAAACCGTAACTATACTACAACACGGAATAAACGTAAGCATCCAGACAGATTAGCAATAAAGAAATACTGTCCCACTTGCCGGAAACATACCTTACACAAACAACGCTAATAATTGTATAATGTGTTGCAGGACAGTAGTTCAACTGGTAGAGCACCGGTCTCCAAAACCGGGGGTTGCGGGTTCGATTCCTGCCTGTCCTGCCACTATTGAAATAATTGAAAGTAAATAACTGGTGAAAGAATGAAAATAAATTTTGGCAAAGTTGGTCGTTTTTTCAAAGATGTAGCGAACGAATTAAAAGCAGTGTCCTACCCGACTAAAGAAGATGTAAAGGAAGGCACTATAGTTGTAATTGTAGTTTCTATGATTGTAGCTATCTTTTTAAGTTTAGTAGACTTTATTTTCGGTCGCCTGATGACTCTTATCTTTTAGGGGGAATATAATCGTGGCAATGCAGTGGTATGTAATTCATACCTATTCTTCTTACGAGAATAAGGTTAAACAAGCGATTGAAAAAGGGTTGGAAGGGACAAAACTGCGTGAAAATGTGGGGCAAATTTTAGTTCCTGTACGCAAATCTTATATCATCCGTGATGGAAAAAAGGTAGAGAGAGAAAAAAAATTATTTACCAGTTATGTGATAATAGAAGCTGATCTCACACCTGAGTTACGCACCTATATTTTAAATATTGCGGGAGTTACGAAATTTCTCGGACAGAGTAAAACCCATAAAGATCCTATTCCATTAGGTGAAGAAGAAATAAATAGATTACTGGGAATATCAGATAGAGAAAAAGAACCAGGAAAAGCTTTTAATTTTATGCCTGGAGATATGGTAAAAGTTACCAGTGGACCCTTCACTGATTTTGAAGGTGTAATACAAAAAGTTGCAGATGATGGAACTAAGGTAGTAATAGAAGTAACCGTTTTTGGACGCAAAACTCCCGTAGAACTAAATTCTGAGCAAATTGAATTAATAAAGAAATAAGCAACGAGGAATATAATGGCAAAACCAAAAGATGTAATGGCTATTGTTAAACTTCAACTTCCTGCTGGAAAAGCTACTCCTGCTCCACCTGTAGGACCAGCATTAGGTCAGGTGGGAGTAAATATTCCAGAATTTTGCCGTCAATTTAACGAAAAGACAGCTGATCAACCTGGAATGGTTTTCCCGGTTGTGATTTATGTAGCAAAAAATAAATCTTTTACTTTTGAAATAAAAACGCCACCTGCTTCCGTATTAATTAAAAAAGAAGCAGGCTTAGCAAAAGGTTCTGCTACACCTAATAAAGTAAAAGTTGGAAAAATAAGCAATGAACAATTGCGGTCCATTGCTCAATTAAAGATGCAAGATATGAATTGTAATACCCTTGAATCTGCTATGAGTATGATCGCTGGCACTGCAAGGAGTATGGGTGTGGTCATTGAAGAATGATGAAACCCACCTATGCAGGAGATAATATTCATAAGGAGAATCAATGAAACGTAGTAAACGGTATAAAACTGCCTATGCACAATACGACCGCCGTAAACGTTATGACTTAGATGAAGCTATAAATATACTCAAATCTCTTCCCTCTCCGAAATTTGATGAAACTGTTGAGCTTCATTTCAATCTTGGCGTTGACCCACGTAAAGCAGATCAGCAGATCAGGAATTCTATTGTTCTACCTCATGGAACAGGTAAGAATCCCAGAGTGCTTGTCTTTGCTGAAGGTGAAAAAGCGGAAGAAGCTAAAAAGGCTGGAGCCGATTTTGTTGGTTCGGATGATTTGATAGAAAAAATTATGAACGGATGGTTTGAATTTGATATCGTAATCACCACACCAACAATGATGGGACGTATAGGCAAATTGGGCAGGGTTTTAGGACCAAGAGGTCTTATGCCCAATCCCAAGGTTGGCACTGTAACCATGGACATTGCGAAGGCAGTGCAGGAAGCTAAAAGCGGCAAAATTACTTACAGAGTAGACAAATTCGGCAATTTACATATTATTGTTGGAAAATTGAGTTTTACTCCAGAACAACTTAAAGAAAACATTAAAACTATTATTGCCGCTGTCTTAAAAGACCGCCCTCAATCACTGAAGGGCGTCTATATTAAGAGTATTACTCTATGCACCACAATGGGTCCTGGTATCAAACTAAATGTCGCAAGCGCTGTTCAAGAAGCAAGAAGCTGAAGGAGCTAAAATGGTTCAACACAAAAAATCAAACACTGTAGAAAATTTAAAAGAAAGATTAGCAGGCGCTAAAGCGATTATACTGGTAGATTACAAGGGAATTAATGTGGAACAGGTAAATAAGCTACGTAATCTGTTTAAAGAAGCAAAAGTTGATTATCTGGTCCAGAAAAATACACTGATTAAGATAGCACTAAATGAGCTGGGTATTAATGACCTGGATGTTTATCTTCAAGGTCCTACAGCAGTTGCTATCAGTAAAGATGATGAGGTCACTCCCGCCAAGGTCCTTGTCAAATTTGTCAAAGATGTGATGGAAGATGCTAACTTCCCAAAATTTAAAGGTGGATTGATTTCAGGAAAGGTTATGAATCAATCTGAGCTTCAAAAAATTGCCCAATTACCTTCACGGGAAGAATTGCTGGCAAGAATTATGGGAAGTATGCAAGCTCCACTAAGCAACTTTGTAAATGTTTCGCAAGGCATCATTCGCAAATTTGTCTATGCTATTGATGCTTTAGCAAAACAGAAGGCGAGCTAAATAAAAATCATCCCTGGAGGAAAAATGTCCGATAAAACAAACCAAGTTATTGATCTGATTTCCGAGATGACCGTTCTTGAACTCTCTGAACTTGTCAAAGAAATGGAAGAAAGATTTGGAGTATCTGCTGCTGCTCCGGTGACTGTTACGGCTGCTCCTGCTGCTGGAACAACTGAAACTCAGGAAGAAAAAACTGAATTTGATGTAGTTTTGAACAGTGCAGGTGAAAAGAAAATTAATGTTATCAAGGTAGTTCGTGAGATTACAAAGCTGGGACTAAAGGAAGCAAAAGACCTGGTAGATGGAGCTCCAAAAGTAGTCGCAGAGAAAGTCAGCAAAGAAGAAGCCGAATCTATTAAAAAGAAGTTAGAAGAAGTCGGTGCTTCTGTCGAAATCAAATAGAGTAGTGGCGCAATATCTTGTTAGTGTCCAAAAAAAGTCCTGCGGGACTTTTTTTGGACCAATTGTGCTTTTCACTCTACCCGTTCGTATATTATTTTGTGAACTTAGGGCAAATTCACGGGCATTTTATTAAGGTTACAAGCAATAATAAATATACTATGTTTATCAATCAAAAAGGAGTGAGCTTTTGAGAAAGATCAAGAGTTATTCCAGAATTTCCGAAAGATTTGCAGAATTGGGCATCTCGGAAGTTGAAATACCGAATCTACTTGCTATGCAAGTTGATTCTTTCAATGACTTCTTGCAAAAGGATGTACATCCTAAAAGAAGAGAAAAACAAGGTCTACAAGAAGTCTTTGAATCTGTCTTTCCTATTGAAGACAATAAGGGTAATTTCTTGCTTGAATTTGAAGAATATAATGTGTTGCAAGAGAAATACTCTATTGATGAATGTCGGGAAAGAAATTTAACCTATCAGGCTCCACTAAAGGCTAAGTTGAGACTTAGCATTTATGAACAAAAAGAAGGTACACGCGAACATAGAGATACTATAGAACAGGATGTTTTCTTAGGAGAAATACCTTTAATCACTGAACAGGGTACCTTTATCATTAATGGTGCAGAAAGAGTGGTTATCTCGCAGTTACAACGTTCCCCAGGAGTCTACTTCTCTGAAGAAAAACATCCAAGCGGTAAAACTCTTTATGCTGCTAAAGTTATTCCATATACCGGTTCCTGGTTAGATTTTGATATTGATATCCATGATGTTATGTTCGTGCATATTGATAAAAGAAGAAAATTACCAGTAACTACTCTGCTTCGTGCCATCGGAATATCTACTAATGAAGAATTGAGAAGAGCATTCTACGAAACAAAGACCTTGAAGTTAAAAGAGGCTAAGGGCTGTTATCTCTTTAAAGATATTATAGTTGAAGGAAGTAAAGAACCGGTTGCTTTTGCTAATGAACAGATAACAGATACTTTAATAAAACAGCTGGAACAGTTTAAAATTAAAACCGTAGAAGTAATAGATCCGGATTATGAAATAGCGCGGAAAGTCCTGGAAAATACCATTGCTAAGGACCCTACAAATAATCAAGAAGAAGCTCTTAAAAAGATTTATACCTTAATGAGACCAGGTGAAGAAGCCCCCTTAGAAGCAGCAAAAAGTTTGGTTGAGAGAATGTTTTTTAATGAGAAACGTTATAACCTCGCTGAAGTTGGACGTTATAAGATGAATGAAAGGCTGGGTATTAATGTTGACCCCAAATGTTTGACTCTTACAGTTGAAGATTTTGTCTATATCTTCAAGACTCTAATTAATATTTACAACGATAAAGATGATATTGATGACATAGATGATCTTTCTAATCGTAGAGTGCGAACTGTTGGTGAGTTATTGCAAGACCAATACAAAATTGGCTTAGCTAATGTAGCTCGTATTATTCAGGAAAGAATGTCTATCTCTAATATTGATGAAGTCACTATACATGACTTGGTGAATAGTAATGCCTTAGTTGCTGCAGTGCAGTCATTTTTCCTCACCGGTCAATTATCACAATTTATGGAACAAACCAATCCTCTTGCTGCTCTCAGACACAAAAGAGCTTTATCTGCTTTAGGACCTGGGGGATTAACTCGGGAACGGGCAGGTTTTGAAGTGAGAGATGTTCATCCTTCTCACTATGGAAGAGTGTGTCCTATTGAGACCCCAGAAGGACCTAATATTGGATTGATTGTTTCACCCACTATCTATTCCAGAATTAATCGGTTCGGTTTCATAGAAACCCCTTATAGAAAAGTAATGGATGGATATGTTACCGATGAATATGAATATCTTGATGCTTCACAAGAAGCAAAATATATCATTGCTCAATGTAATGTTAATCTTGATGAAAAGAGACAGATCATTGACGAATCTGTATTCGCTCGTTACAAAGGTGATTTTATCTCTGTCGACCCTAAAAAAGTACAGTTTATGGATGTTTCACCGCAGCAGATGGTTTCTGTTTCCGCTGCTCTCATCCCTTTTTTAGAACATGATGATGCTAATCGTGCTTTAATGGGTTCAAATATGCAACGGCAAGCAGTGCCTTTGATAAATCCTGTAGCACCAATAGTAGGAACGGGAATGGAAAAAATTGCTACTATGGATACCTCTAATATTGCTGTAGCACCTTATGATGGAATAGTAAATAATGTAACTTCTTCATATGTAGAAATAAAACCCCTCCATGAAGAAGATGAAGCTCTATATCTGGGATTGGGCAATAGAATTGAATTAAAGAAATTCGTGCGAACCAATCAGGATACCTGCAACAATCAAAGACCTATTGTTCGCGTTGGAGATACAGTCCGTAAAGGGCAACCCATATCAGATGGTGCTTGCGTGGAAGATAATCGTTTAGCCTTGGGAACTAATATGCTGGTAGCTTTTCTGCCCTGGTATGGTTATAATTATGAAGATGCTATTATCCTGAGTGAAAAAATTGCTCGGGATGACAGTCTTACTTCTATTTACATTGAAGAAATGGAAGTTCTGGTGCGAAATGTAAAAAATGGAAAAGAAGAATTAGCTTATGATATCCCTAATGTTCCTGCCTATGCTTTACGTAATCTGGATAAAACAGGAATTATCCGGGTAGGTTCGGTGATTCATGCAGGAGATATTATAGTTGGCAAAATAACTCCCAAAAGCGTAGAAATAGAGCCTTCTCCAGAAGAAAACCTGATGCGTGCTCTTTTTGGAGATAGGGCTGGAGATTTCACTAATAGCTCCCTAAAGGCTAAACCTGGTATGGAAGGTGTAGTGATTGATGTTAAAGTCTTTTCTCGTTTAGAAGAAGGAGTGGAAGAGGAAGAAGACCAGGAAGAAAAGAAAGCCAAACTAAGAAATGACCTCAACCTGCGCAGACAAAAGATTGAAGAATTCAAAAAAGAAAAACTCTCCGCTGCATTATTAGGTGAGGTTGCACATACTATCTGGGACGAAAAAACTAATGTCTATTTCATTGCACCTGGAAAAAAGATAACAAAAAGTGACCTTGCTCGTATCAATTTCAAGAAGTTGGACTTGGATGCACAACTCGTGGAAGATCCGGAAAAGAATGAAAAGATATATCAAGATATCATCTTGAAAATAAAACAATCACTGGAACAGAGTGAGAACATTTATCGCAAATCTTTAGAAAGACTTAAACATGGTGACGAACTTCAATATGGAGTTCGCAAAATGGTTAAAGTTTATGTAGCAAAAAAGCGCAAAATTGAGGTAGGCGATAAAATGGCAGGACGTCACGGTAATAAAGGAGTGATATCCATTATTGCACCTATTGAAGATATGCCGTTTTTAGAAGATGGAACTCCAGTGGATATTATTTTGAATCCGTTAGGTGTCCCTTCTCGTATGAATATTGGTCAAATTATGGAAACTCACCTTGGTATGGCTGTTAAAAGCTTAGGTTACGAGGTTGAGACTCCTATCTTTGATGGTGCAAATGTCCAGGATATTGAAATTGCTCTTAAAGAAGCCGGACTTCCAACTGATGGTAAACAGGTGTTATATGATGGTAAAACTGGAGAACCATACAAAGAACGAGTAACCGTAGGAGTAATCTATATGATGAAATTGAATCATCTGGTAGCTGATAAGATGCATGCTCGTTCAACGGGACCCTATTCATTGATAACACAACAACCTCTGGGAGGAAAAGCTCAACATGGAGGTCAACGCTTGGGTGAAATGGAAGTATGGGCTCTGGAAGCTTATGGTGCTGCACATAATCTGGAAGAAATGCTCACAATTAAATCCGATGATGTGGATGGCAGAAATGAGGCTTTTAAAGCTATAACTAGGGGGGAAAATCCCCCTCCTCCAGGTGTCCCGGAATCTTTTAATGTGCTCGTGAGTGAACTTAAATCCCTCGGTTTTGATATTGAGTTCCTCAAAGAACACGAATTGAATGAGGAGAGGTAAAAATGTTAAAAGATAACCCACATGAACTAAGACCAAATGACTTTGACTTTGTGCGTATTAAAATAGCTTCTCCAGAAACTATTATTAATGAGTGGTCGCATGGTGAAGTAACCAAACCCGATACGCTTAATTATAGAACCCTTAAACCTGAAAAAGATGGATTATTCTGTGAAAGGATTTTCGGCCCTGAAAAAGATTATGAATGTGCCTGTGGAAAATATAAAAAGAAACGCTTTCAGAATGTCGTATGTGACCGTTGCGGTGTTTTAGTAACTACCTCTCGCGTACGCAGAACTCGGATGGGACATATCTCCCTTGCTGTTCCTATAGCTCATATCTGGTTTGTTAAAAGTACTCCTAGTAAAATTGGAACCTTATTGGATATGACCGTTAAGGATCTGGAACGAGTGATCTATTATGAATCCTACATTGTAGTAGACCCTGGTGATAGTCCCTATGAAAAATATGAACTTATAGATATTGATGAGTATTACGAGATAAAAGATAAAGTAGGTGATAATTTCCTCGCTATGATGGGGGCTGAAGCAATTCGTGAGCTTCTATCCAGATTGGACTTAAATAATGAAGCTTTAAATATTCGCTCTCGCTTAAAAATGGAAAAATCTACATTATACAAGCAGAAATTGATTAATAAGCTAAAGATTGTAGATGCTTTTCTCAAATCCAGTAATAAACCAGAAGATATGATTCTACTGGCTCTTCCTGTTCTTCCTCCAACCCTTAGACCTCTGGTACCCTTGGAAGGAGGAAGATTTGCCACTGCTGATTTTAATGAGCTATATCGCCGGGTTATTACTCGTAATAATCGATTAAAATATCTTATGGAAATCCGTTCGCCTGAGGTCATACTTCGTAATGAAAAACGAATGTTACAGGAAGCAGTAGATGCTTTAATTGATAACTCTCGTAAGGCTCGTCCTGTAAAAGGAAGAGGTAATCGTCCTCTTAAATCTTTGAGTGACCAGTTAAAAGGTAAACAGGGCAGATTCCGTCAAAATCTTCTGGGTAAGCGAGTTGATTATTCTGGACGTTCCGTTATAACCGTGGGTCCTGAGTTGAAACTCTATGAATGTGGTTTACCTAAAGATATGGCAGTGGAACTATTTAAACCCTATTTAATTGAAAGATTACAAAAGTTAGGCGAAGCCGATAAAGTTAAAAATGCCAAGAAACTTATAGAAAAGAAACAACCCGAAATCTGGTCCATTCTGGAAGAAGTAATTAAAGATTATCCAGTCCTTTTAAATCGTGCTCCAACTCTTCATCGTTTAGGTATTGAAGCTTTTATGCCCGTTCTAACAGATAATAAGGCTATTCAACTACATCCTATGGTCTGTGTTCCCTTTAATGCGGACTTTGATGGAGACCAGATGGGAGTCTATATACCTCTTTCTTATGAAGCACAAATTGAAGCCAGGACCTTGATGCTTTCTACTCGCAATTTACTTCTACCTTCAAATGGGCGTTTAGCTATGGCAGCAAATCAGGATATCGTATTAGGTTGTTATTATCTCACTATGGAAGAGTTCCCTGAACCCGAAGATATTACTACCCTCCGTCATTTCTATAGCATAGACGAAGTAATCGCTGCCTTTGAAGCTGAAGAACAACTTTTCTCCGTTAAAGGTGAAGTGGAAGATGAAAGGTCTTTGAATCTCCACACCTGGATTAGAGTTAAGATAAAAAATAATTATATCGTTACTACCGTTGGTAGAGTTATCTTTAACCAAATCATACCTGAAGAAGTTGGTTTTCAAAATAGTGTGTTTGATAAAGGTAAAATCAACGATCTGGCTATGCTTTGCTATGATGCTGTAGGACAATGGAGAACAGCAGAATTTTTGGACGAACTAAAAGAACTTGGCTTCCATTATTCAACCCATGCCGGAGTAACCTTCAGTCTTAGCGACATCGTTGTACCAGAGCGAAAAGATGAAATTATAGCTGAAGCTGAAGAGGAAGTAAAAAAAGTTATGGACTTACATATGAAAGGTGGTATAACTGAAAATGAACGCTTCGGTAGAATTGTTGATTTATGGAAAAAAACTACTGTTCGTGTTACCGATGAAATGATGGAAGAATTAGCCAAAAATCGTAATGGTTTAAACTCCATTTATATGATGTATAAATCCGGTGCTCGTGGAAGTAAAGACCAGATTAAACAGGTAGGAGGAATGCGAGGGTTGATGGATAAACCTGCTAAAATTGGTGCTACCGGCGGTGTTGATGTGATAGAAACTCCCATTAAATCTAACTTCAGAGATGGATTAACCGTGCTGGAATATTTTATTTCTACTCATGGTGCTCGTAAAGGACTTGCTGACACTGCCTTGAAAACAGCTGATGCCGGATATTTAACTCGTCGTTTAGTTGATGTAGCACAAAATGCTATCATTACCATAGATGATTGCGGCACTACAAAAGGTGTAGATATGACTGTCCTGAAAGAAGGAAATGAAGTTGTAGCCACTCTGGCAGATAGAATTCAAGGAAGATTTGCCCTGGAAGATGTAATTGACCCAGTCACGGGAAATATTCTGGTTCATAGCGGAGAAGAAATATCCAATAAAATGGCAAGAACTATCCAGAATCATGGTGTTATTAAAGTTAAAGTGCGCTCTGTCCTCACTTGTGAAGCCGAACATGGAATCTGTGCTAAGTGTTACGGTCGAAATTTAGCAACACAAAAACCTGCAGTTATTGGAGACCCGGTAGGTATTATCGCTGCACAAAGTATTGGAGAACCCGGAACTCAGTTAACTCTTAGAACTTTCCATATTGGTGGCGCAGCATCAACTGCCACTGAATTAGCAGAAGTTGTCTCTGCACATGATGGAATCGTCAAATTTGACCGTATGAATACTGTGACCAATGTGAATAATCAGCTTATTTCTGTTAGTCACCTGGGTAAAATATATATCTGCGATGAGAATGACCCCAGTAAAATTCTGGAAGAATATCGGGTGGAATATGGTGCTACCATCCATGTCCGAGACGGACAAAAGATTGCAATGAATACCAAACTTATGAGCTGGGACCAATTCAATAATCCTTTGATTTCTACCGCTAAAGGACAATTGCATTATGAAAACTTCATTAAAGATATAACCTATAGAGAAGAATTTAACGATATAACCTTCTCCAGAGATATAACTATTATAGAGTCTAAAGATCGTAAGAAACAACCTCAATTCAGAATTGTTAGTGAAGATGGCACTTCGGTACAAGTCCCATTACCTACAGGTCTTATTGTCAAAGTGGAAGATGGTAGCTTTGTCCATCCTGGTGATATTTTAGGACAAACCTCTCGTATGACTATCAAACAACGTGATATAACCGGTGGACTTCCACGTGTTCAGGATTTATTTGAGGCACGCGTGCCAAAAGATAAAGCCTGCATCTCTGATATTGATGGAATAGTCACTATCGGCGGCTTAAAGAAAAATGGACGTGAAATATTTGTTACTCCTCCTAATGGATTAATGGCTCCAGATGATGGAAAGGTCATTGTCCAGTCTGACGAATATGTTAATAGAATTATTCTCTTAACCGATAAAACTGTCTATGCAAATAATGATGGTAAAGTAAGCATTATTGAAGAGAATAAAAAGAAAAAAGTGGCTATTACTAAGAGGAACCAGAAACCTCAAGTTTACGAGATTCCACGAGGATTACAAATTATTGTTAATGAAGGTGATAATGTTAAAGTAGGCGCTCCCCTTTGCGGTAAGATTCTGGAAATTCCACTCTTACAGGAAAGCATCGTCAGCACTGGCGATGTAGTTAAAAAGGGACAACCCTTAACTGGTAGAAAATATATCATTCCTTCCGGAAAACGTATCATCGTTCACCAGGGTGACTATGTTGAAAGTGGTGATGCTTTATCCGATGGACCTCTTGACCCTCATGATATGTTAGTGAAAGGTGTGATTGAAGCTCAGATGATTATTTTAAATGAGATTCAAGAAATCTACCGTAAACAGGGCGTGAAAATTGACGATAAACATATTAGTGTGATAATCCGCCAAATGTTCAAAAAAGTGCGTATCACTGATAGCGGAAGCACTTCTTTCCTGGAAGGTGATATTGTAGATAAGACTTTGGTAGAAAAAGAAAATAAAGAAGTCCAGAAATATGGAAAAACACCCGCTCAATTTGAACAATTGCTCTTAGGAATTACCAAGGTTTCCTTACTAACTGATAGCTGGTTATCTGCTGCTTCTTTCCAGGAAACAACAAATGTATTGACAAAAGCAGCTATAGAAGGAAGAGTTGATAAATTAGAAGGATTAAAAGAAAGTGTTATTATCGGTCATAGAATTCCCGTGGGAACAGGAACTAAAATCTATAACAAGATGATTGAAGAAGCAGTGAACTCAGGTGCAACGGTAGCAGAAATTATTGACCGATTTGCTCATCCTAAAAAAGAAGAAGAAAGTGAAGATATATATAATTTCTAATAATAAATTAGTAGATAAGGAGGTACTTAGTGCCAACCATTAATCAATTAGTCCGAAATGGACGAACTAAGATTGAAAAGAAAAAGAAAAATAGGGCGCTTATGGGATGTCCGCAAAGGCGCGGAGTTTGTACTCGTGTTTATACAACAACGCCCAAAAAACCTAATTCAGCTCTACGTAAAGTTGCTCGTGTTCGTTTAACTAACGGTTTTGAAGTTACTGCCTATATAGGTGGAGAAGGACATAATCTACAGGAACATAGCATAGTATTAGTTAGGGGTGGTCGTGTTAAAGATCTACCTGGCGTCCGCTATCATATTGTTCGTGGTGCTATGGATGCTGCTGGAGTGGAAAAAAGAGTTAATTCTCGTTCTAAATATGGCACCAAACGTCCTAAAAAAGCTTAATTAAAGGGAGATTAAACTATGCCAAGAAAGAAAAAAGCAGTCATTCGTGAAGTTCTCCCTGATCCTATTTATCAGGATGTTGTCCTCTCCAAATTTATAAATTGTCTTATGAAAAAAGGCAAAAAAAGTATCGCAGAAAAAATCGTTTACGGTGCCTTTGATATTATTGAAGAAAAAACAAAACAACCCCCGCTGGAAGTTTTTAAAACCGCTATAAACAATGTTCGCCCGCAACTTAAAGTTGTCTCCCGCAGAGTTGGTGGTTCAAACTATCAAATTCCTATGGAAGTTTCTGAAAAGAACGGACAGGCACTTGCCTTTCGCTGGATTATATCGTATGCTCGTGCCAGAAATGAAAAAAGTATGGAAGAAAAATTAGCAGCTGAACTTATCGCTGCTTCTAAAAATGAAGGTGCCTCAATTAAAAAACGTGAGGACACCCATAAAATGGCTGAGGCTAACAAAGCTTTTGCTCATTTGAGATTCTAAAATACACCCTTGAGTATATTAACTAAAACCCTTAAAGCAACGATAAATCCTGCTTTAAGGGTTTTGTTATTTTCTTAAAATGGTAAGCTTCTTTACGGATACACTCTCGAAAAATCCGCAGTATGGAATATAACTTGCTACATATTTTTTTTAATAAATTAATTTTGCGAGGATCAATGATTAAATCTATGTTTTCCCGAATACATATTATCCTGTTTGCTCTTTTAATATTTTCTCTCACAACTCCGGTTTTTGCTGAATTTGTTCAGCCTACAGAAGCAAAAATTATTGCTCAAACCTGGTTAAATCTTGTGAGTGATAATAACAATGCGGACCGGTATATTCAGCAAGTATTGGACTATAATGATAATAATTTTACCGTTTCTAAATCCAGCTATGAACTCACAGATAAAAATCTTCCTTTCCTTTATCTAATCCAGTTTCATAATAATGGATTCGTACTGATTTCGGCAGAGGATAATTCTGTCCCCATTCTTGCTTATTCTTCTGATTCCAGCTGTGATATTAATGATTATCCTCCAGCTTTTCTGGAATGGGTAGATAATTATGCAGAGCAAATCCGCCAAATAAGAGATGAAAAAACTGTTATCCCTGAAAATACACAACTCTGGCAAAATTTATTCAGAGGTATCCTACCAGCTAATTTTAGACAGGACCGTGCTGTCCGCCCTCTTATAGTTACTAATTGGGATCAAGATTGGCCCTACAATGAACTATGTCCAGCTGATCCAAACGGGCCTGGTGGCCATGTTTATGCTGGTTGTGTGGCTACAGCAATGGGTATGATAATGAAATACTGGAGTCATCCGACAACCGGAGTGGGTTCTCATTCTTACTATTGTCCGGGTTATGGATATCAATCTGCAAATTTTGGCGCAACAACTTATTTATGGGATGAAATGCCAAATTCCATTAGCTTATCCTGTATACCTATTGCCACCTTACTATACCATTGTGGAGTAGCAGTTGATATGGACTATTCTATTGATGGTTCTGGAGCTCAAAGCAATGATGCAGCAGATGCTATGGTCAATTATTTCCGTTATCCAAATGCAGTATTACAAAATAGAATGGGTATGTCTGATACTCAATGGAATAATATCCTTCAAACTCAATTAGATAATGGTTGCCCGATGTATTATTCTGGTTCTGGTTCAGGTGGTGGACATGCTTTTGTAATTGATGGTTATCAAACGCCAGGATATTATCATTTTAATTTTGGATGGAGCGGAAGTTCAAATGGATATTATTATATTAACAATATCAATCCTGGAGGATATGATTTTAACAGCTGGAATTCAGTTATCGCTAATAGTATCCCTGAAAATTATACTATAGACCAGGTTAAAATCAAAATGAATGCCTATGGCGCAACCGTAGGAAGCAATTTTGATTTAACTATTTCCACTTTCCCTGTACTGGGTTCCTGGAATGTGAATCATTTTGAATTTACCCTTATTTACGACAGCGATAACTTAACTTTTAATGGTGCTTCCATTGCTAATGGTATCGCTTCCGATGGAAACCTTTCTGTTACTGAAACTGAACCTGGTTATCTACAAGTTAGCTGGAATGGCAATTCTAATATTATCGGAAGTGGAGATTTGATTACTTTTTCCTTTCTCCCCCTTGATACTGGTCAATATCTTTTTGATATAGTAGGAATGTCCTATAATAATACTCCTATAACCACAACTTCTTTCATAATGATTGATGTAATTCCTCCAATAACGAATCTGGCAGAAAGTTCTATTTCAATGGTAAATGTTATGCATTTAGATTATAATCAAATTGGAACTACCGAAATCCGAACCAGTTACTTGCTCCCTTCCTGGAATGTTACTCATTATCAATTTGATTTGAACTACGACCCAAGTAAATTACAATTTATAGATATTGATACCGCTGGAACTATTAGCGCAGGATGTAATCCTTCAGTGGTAATTAATTATCCAGGTTCTCTATCTTTAAGTTGTGATAGCAATACCTCTTTCATAGGTGATGGAACCCTATTAAAATTGAGTTTTAAAGCTATTGGTAATGGTCCCACTATCACCGTAACTCAAGTTTTCCCTGCTAACTTTTTCTACAATGATACTCAAATCTTTAATCTTGGTCAAGCTAACTTTATCTTATCTGCTTATACTGCAAACGATGATGAATTAGCACCTGAACTTACTTCTCTGGAGATTTATCCTAATCCATTCATTAATAATACCCAGATAAAATTAAACAGCAAATCAAATGAACCCGTGCAATTTACTATCTACAATCTTAAGGGACAGAAAGTTAGCTCTTTAATCCTTTCTGATTATCAAAAATCCTTTACCTGGATTCCCAAAGATATGATGGGTAAAACACTATCCACTGGCGTTTACCTGATTTCCTGGGAACAGGGAAAAGAAAAGGGAACTACAAAACTTCTATATTTTAAATAAACCCTTATACTTACACTTTAAGCACATAACTTAAAAAGGAGAGTCAATTTTACTCTCCTTTTTCTTTAAATTCGTTTATTGAATTATCTATTTGATTCCCCGAGTTTACAAATAATATACAAATCATCTATCACCATATTACGCTTCACCCTGCAATCGATCTCTAATATATATCCAGCTTATGTCCAATTCGGACATAAGCTGGACATAAGTTGGACATAAGCTGGACATAAGCTACCCATATAAAAGCAGAGAGATAATGTGTTATTTTCAATGGATTACTTGATTATGAATATTATACTGTCCCTATCCTTTTCTGGGGTTACTTTGCAATAATTAATTATGACCACTTATATAAATTATTAGCTATGCAGGAATAGCAGATAGATTTTGCTTTTTATATATAAACTTCTCTGAGGAAAAGATTGACAAAAGAGTGCTACTAGTAAAGAAGGAAGCATAAAATACAAAAACATTCAGGAGGATAAATGTCCTATCGTGTACTCGCTATTAATCCTGGCTCTACTTCTACTAAAATTGCCGTGTATGAAGATGACCGCCCCATTTTTGAAAAAACCTTGCGTCATAGTCCAGAAGAGCTTGCTCCTTATCCAGACATTATTGACCAGTATGATTACCGCCAAAAACTTGTTTTGGAAGCCCTGAAAGAAGGGAATATAGCACCTGAATCACTTAGTGCTGTTGTTGGAAGAGGTGGATTAATGAGACCAGTTCCTGGTGGCACTTTTAAAATTAATGAAACTATGAAAAATGACCTTCGTAATCCTAATTTATGGGGTAGGACCCATGCATCCAATCTTGGTGCTTTTATTGCCGATTCTATTGCCCAAGAATATCATATTCCTGGTTTTATTGTAGACCCGGTGGTAGTTGATGAAATGGAAGATATTGCTCGCATATCAGGAATTCCTGAGATAAAAAGAAACTCTCTTTTCCACGCTCTTAATATCAGGTATATATCCCGACTTTTAGCAAAAGAACTCAATCAAACCCTGGAAGAATCAAATTTTATAGGAGTGCATATGGGAGGTGGAATCTCTGTTGCTGCTATTAAAAAAGGAAGAGTGGTTGATGTTAACAATGCCTTACTCGGCGATGGTCCTTTTTCTCCTCAAAGAGCTGGAACTCTTCCAATAGGCGATTTGGTGGAGCTTGCCTTCAGCGGAAAATATTCTCATCCTGAACTGGTAAAATACCTCTCCAAAAATGCTGGATGGATGGCATATCTTGGAACTGATAATGGAATTGAAGTTTATAATCGTATAAAGAATGGCGATGATTATGCAAAATTGATTACCGATGCTATGTGCTATAAAGTAGCTAAAGAAATAGGCGGATGTGCTGCTATCTTAGAAGGAAAAATAGATGCTATTTTCTTTAGTGGTGGACTCTCATTTAATGAATATATTGTTGAACAAATCAAATCCAGAGTCCAGTTCCTTGCTCCTATCTACCTTTATCCTGGAGAGAAAGAAATGGAAGCACTTGCTCAAGGAGGATTAAGGATTCTTAGAGGTATGGAAAAAGCTCAAGAATATTCCTGAATTGAATGGTAATATATTAACCAAACTCATTATTCCATTTGAAGCCTTAATTAATTAAAATTATCTTTTTTCAGCCTGGTATTTTTCAAAGATTACAGGCTGCATTCATCAATGGAAATTGATTCTTAGTCCTGATTTTGGTTAAGTGCTGTTTCTTAAAATCATTGCTATAAATTGAGTATTAACGAGTGAAAAAGAAATGTGGATAAATTGTGGATAAATTGTGCAGAAAATTATAGGTTTGCATTAACTCTTTATAAAACAATATGTTATAATAAATATACCATCCACACTTTTTGTGGATAACTACATAATTATTAGTATAATAAGGTAGTTAGAATATGAATACAGATATATCTTTTTTAAGTAAAAATAGGATTAAAGAATTAACAAAATTAAGACAAAAAGACTACCGCCTGCAAGAAAAGCTTGTTGTAGTTGAGGGTTTTCGTCCTCTTGAGCAGATAAAGTTTTATGGTATCAAACCTATAGAGCAATATTTGCTAAAAGGTATGCAACCAATATGGAGTAATGTCCCTGTTTATTACTTAACTGAATGGGAGATGCATAAAATTTGTGACAGTGAACATCCTTCAGGTTTTGCAGCTCTGTTGCCTATTCCACAAGCACAAAAAGTAAACTTTAACTATGCTTTTTATTTAGATAGAATCAGTGACCCGGGCAATTTGGGGAGCATTTTCCGCATTGCTGCTGCATTTTCTATAGATGCACTATTGTTATCTCCAGATAGTGTGGAAGTTTCATCACCAAAAGTAATTCGTTCTTCTTCTGGCAGTGTTTATAAAGTTCCCTTTCAGCAAGTCGATATTTCCCAATTAAAAGCACTTAAGGGAAGAATTGTTCTTGCTGATGCTCATAGAGGACAGGCTTTAACTGAATTTAACTTCAAGCCGGAGGAAAAACTAATTATAGTGCTTGGTTCGGAAGCTCACGGTATTTCTTCAGAAGTATCATCTCTCTCAAATGAAGTGATACACATTGAAATGAGCTCAGCTATTGAATCCTTAAATGTATCAATTTCCGCTGCCATAATAGCTCATTACCTATTCATTCAAAAAAACACTATTCATTTGACAAAATAATGCTGTATTCCATAAAGGAAAAATAAGGTGCTAATCTTTAAGGAGCTATAGTGAATATCATAAATAATAAAACTGGCTGGATAGAAGTTATCTGTGGAAGTATGTTTAGCGGTAAGACAGAAGAACTCATTCGTCGTATTCGTCGTGCAGAATATGCAAAACAAAAAGTCCTAGTCTTTAAAGCTTCTATTGATAATCGTTATGATGCTACTGACATTGTGTCACATTCTCAAATGCGTGCTCCTTCTATTCCTATTGCTAAGCCGAAAGAAATCTATCAATATCTAACTGATGATATAAAAATTGTAGCTATAGATGAAGCTCAATTCTTTGATGAGACTATTGTAGATGTATGTAATGATTTAGCAGATAAAGGTTACCGCGTGATTGTTGCAGGATTGGACCAGGATTACCGCGGTAAACCTTTCAATAGTATGCCACAATTGATGGCAATAGCAGAATATGTGACTAAAGTTCTGGCTATCTGTGTCAAATGTGGAAATCCAGCTAATCGCACTCAACGCACAGTTCCCAAAGATGACCAGATTCTGGTTGGAAGCAGCGAAGCTTATGAACCCCGTTGCCGTAATTGTCATAAGGTCTTAGATTGATGATGGGACGAACTATTTTAGGTGATATTATGGGATTTATTGCCAGTTTACTGGATATTTATATTTTGATTATCCTTGTCCGAGCTTTGATGAGCTGGTTTATGATATCATATCAGAGCAAATTTTATTCTTTCCTTGTTCGTATTACGGAACCAGTTTTAGCTCCTATAAGACGAATATTACCCCGAATGAGAATTGACTTCTCACCAGTGATAGCCATAATTCTCATTCAAATAATAATCAGTATCTTAAATCGTATAAGATGAGTTTCCTAAGGAGGTATGATGACCTTGTTTCCTACTGATATAAGACATCAGGAATTTTCCACTGCTATGTTTGGTTACAATAAAAAGGAAGTGAAAGAATTTTTAGAACAACTTGCTAATGAACTGGAAGATTACCAAAGACGGCAGGAAAAAGAACTCCTACGCCGGGAACAAATACAAGTGGAAGTTCAACAGGAAGCTATTCAGGCAAGTAGTGCAGTGGAAGAATTGAAAAGAAGAGAAGAATTAATCAGTCGCACTCTGGTCTTTGCTGAGAAAACAAAGGCAGATATCATTGCTAATGCAAGAAAAGAAGCAGAGAATATTATCCATGAAGCAGAACTTAAAGCTACACGCGCTATTCAAGAAGCGAAACAATATCTGGCTGTGCTGGAACAACAATACATACAGTTGAAAGAGGAAAAACGACAGTTTTTGATGCAATTTAGAAGTGAACTCAATACTTTTAAGGAACGAATTGAAAAAGACCCACTCCTGGCTAAAGAGCGAGAACCTCTTCTGGATGCGGATTTTAAGCAGATAAAAGAAGAGATTAGTCCCACCCATAAATCCACTCTGGAGGATCATAAAAGCTAATGAATCTGGATTATTATTATACAGCTGATTGGTTAAAAGAGCAGCTACCCCAAATTCCGTCAGTTGCTATGATTCTGGGAACGGGATTAAATTCTATTGCAGAAAAAAGTGAAGTTAAAGCTAAAATCCCCTATGCTGAAATCCCTGGTTTTGTTTCTACTACAGCACCAGAACATAAAGGTAATTTTATTCTGGGAGAACTGGAAGGTATTCCGGTTATATTTTTGCAAGGACGCTTTCATTATTATGAAGGTTATCCGATGGCAAAGGTGGTCTTCCCCACTCGTGTTTTAGCTGCTTTAGGAATAAAAACTCTAATCGTCACAAATGCCTCAGGTAGTTTGCGAGAGAATCTCTCTCCCGCTTCACTGGTTCTTATAACTGACCATATTAATTTTATGGGAACTAATCCTTTAATCGGTCTCAATGATAACAATCTTGGTGAAAGATTTCCCAGTATGAATAACCCCTATGACCAGCATTATATTGAGCAATGTGAACAGATAGCCTTGCACAAGGGTATCCCGATTCATAAAGGTGTCTATATAGCAGTAAGCGGTCCCAGTCTTGAGACCAGAGCAGAATGTGCTGCTTTTGCCAGCTGGGGTGCTGACTTAGTAGGTATGTCCACCGTCCCAGAAGTTATTGTTGCTCGTCATTCCCAAATGAGAGTACTTGGATTTTCTATCGTGACCAATTACAGCAATCTATTTCATAATCAAGCTCATAGTCAGGAAGCTATCCGGGAAAATGCGGAAAAAGCAGCAACAGATTTGGTACCTATATTGATTGAATTTATCCAGAATATACATTTTTCATAAGTATATTTTCATTGACATAACTTGATAAATAAGATTGAAGGAATTTTAAATATTTTATTTAGCACAGGAGTGAAAGATGGCTGCAAAATCAATGCCTCCAGATAAATTGAAGAAATTTGAGGAGCTCATTCAGAAAGAATTAAAAGAAAGCATTGCTTATATTGAAGAGGTAAGTAAAGGTCAGAGTTTAGGAGCTAAAGAAAGCAGTGGTGATCTTTCTTCCTATGCCTTTCACCAAGCTGATCAGGGTTCAGATACACATTTAATGGAACAATCTGTAATGCTTATGGAACAGGAAAGAGAGAAAGTCCGTTTGCTTAAAGAAGCCCTTCAAAAAATCTACGATGGAACTTATGGTATCTGTGAAATGTGCGGAAAAAATATCAGTGAATCAAGGTTAGAAATCATTCCTTATGCTCATTACTGTGTTAGCTGTATGGAAATAATGGAAGATAAGAAACGTAAACAAAGAAAATAATTAATGGCTAAAGTAAAGACTTATCCAGCTTATCTTATTATGTCCCTGGTCATTATTCTGGACCAGGTAACTAAGGCATTGGTCCGGAATGAGATACCGCTTTATAGCTGGATAAATGTCGGTGAAAAATGGTTCGGGGATACCTTTCAGATTTGTCACTTGCAAAATAGTGGTGCTGCCTTTAGTCTATCACTACCCAATCCCTTATGGAATAAAGGTTTTTTCATAACAGTATCGTTGATAGCTATTATCTTCATCATCTGGCTATTATACCAATCTACCCATAAAATTCAGGTCATAGCCTTAGGATTGGTGCTTGGTGGTGCTATAGGCAACAACCTTATTGACCGACCAATTTTTGGTGCTGTAACCGATTTTATAAGCGTTGATATTCCTAACATAATTAAAGGAATGGATAGATTTCCAGTTTTTAATATAGCGGATAGTGCTATCTTTATTGGGATGTGTCTTTTAATTTATGATTTACTCTTTATTAGTGGCAAGAAGACAGCAAAACAAGAAGCTGAACCGCTTCTTGAGACTAATGATAAAATCTTAGATAAGGAGCTATAATGAAACATATAATAATCTGTATTTTGGTTTTAACCCTGGCTATTGGTCTATATGCAGAGGTTTTAACCTGTTATGATATTCAATATACCGAAGATCCAAGTGGAAATTCTCCTTATTCAGGGAGAACAGTCACCGTTAGAGGTATAGTTGTTGTAGAGTTATTCTATACTGGAACGAATGTCAACAATATAGGTTTTTTTATCTCTGACCCTGATGGAGGACCCTGGAGTGGTTTATTGATATATAGCAATCAATTCCATCCCCAAAGAGGAGATGAAGTTGAGGTAACCGGGACAATTACCGAATATTACAATTTTACCGAAATGTCCCCTACTACAGGATATACTGTGATTAGTCAGGGAAATCCAATTCCAGCACCTACTTATATTCACACTGGTGATTTAACTTCCAGCACGGCAGAACAATGGGAAAGTGTCTTTGTAAAAGTGGAAAATGTGTCTATTGCTTCCCTCCCTACAAGCTATAATGAGTTTTATGTCAACGATGGAACTGGACAATGCCAGATTGACGATCAATGCTTTCCCCGAACTGGATTTTCCTGGCCTCAAATGAATATTGGAGAACACTGGGCTCGTATTCAAGGAGTGGTGGATTATTCTTTTAGTTATTTTGCTATAAATCCTCGTGATATGAACGATATTGTAAAAGAGGATAATGTCTCAAATGCCATCATAAAGGTTCAAACAGCAACTGCAGAAATTAATACAGAAACAGATATTCCAATCTTGACCTCAAGGATCAAACCAGAATGGTTCGTTAGTTCATATACGGCAAATATTAATATTGATACCAATAAGGTTAAGTTTATTAGTGTAAAGTATGGAACTGGAACGATGACTGGTCAGGAACCAACTGTAGAAGTATCTGAAGATGGTTCCTTGATTCAGATTAGCTATCAGTCTATGGAACCTATCACTTCTACAGCAGATGATGAAGTATTATTTAAATTATGTCTTAGACCCATAGACTATGGTGAATCTGTCATAGACCTTGTTTCATTCTCTTATGATAATACTGAGATTCAGGCTCTAACTGATGGGAAACTTCTTGTACCCATCCGTAAAAGTATAGCCTGGCTAAATATTCAAAATCCAAGTTCCAATAAAAACATCTTCAATCCAGAACTAAATGAAAAACTTACTATAGAATACGGTTGCAAAAGCTCTTCCTCTGGCATAAATGTTAAAGCTATTGTTAGGATTTATGATGCCCAAGGAAGGCTAATTGCTACTCCAATTAATAAAAACATCAGTAATCCTCTGGGAATTGAGAAGTTCCAGTGGGATGGCCGCGATTATATGATGCGGAGAGTTCCTATTGGTCTTTATTATTGTCATTTAGAAATAATAGAACGTAGCACAGGCCACAAAGAGGAAACTGTGCAACCCATTGTAGTAAAATCTATAATGAAATAAGCTCGGGGAGAAATGAAAATGAAAAAAATACTAATTCTTGCTTTTATTCTGATGCAGACAGCATTACTGCTTGCAGTATTTGATGATTATATTCCTTCTGCTCGAGCTCGTGCTCTTGGCGGAGCCTATACTGGTGTGGCAGATGATGTTAATTCTCTATTTTTCAATCCAGCAGGCCTGATTAATGTAAATTATGAAGCCCAAGCAGGATTCAGTCGTCTCTACAATCAAAAGTTTTCTGAGTATAAAACAGCAGCAATAGGTGTTAAACTTCCCAAAAAACTCGGAACAGTAGCTTTTGGTGGCAGATTATTTGATGTCAGTTTTGAGGATGAGGATTTGATGAGCGAACAAATCTGGTCTGCGGCTCATTCTTTCAATCTTCAAAGTGATGTGCACTCACAGATAAGTATGGGTTATACTCTTAATTATTATAGACTGGATTTTTCAGAAGAGGAATCGGATAATGCATTTGGTTTGGATTTGGGTGCCATTGCTATACTTCATCAAAGGACCAAACTTGGTTTTAGTGTGAGCAATATAAATCAAGCAGTTATGGGTGATACTAATCAAAATGAGTTGCCCAGTCGTTTAGCTCTTGGACTTTCTTATATTCCATATAATCAAGTAATTACTACTATAGAAGTGAAAAAGGATTTTGCTAAAGAAACAGAATTTATGGGAGGTGTGGAAGTTCGGATGCTAGAACCTTTTGCAATAAGATTTGGTGTTCATTCCAATCCAGCCACCTGGAATGCTGGAGTTGGATTTAATCTTAAAGGAATTAACTTAGACTTATCCTATTCCACCCATGCTGTACTTGGTGGAACTCTTTATGGTAATCTGGGATACAAATTTTAAGGAGTATGCTCTATGGCAAAATTCAATTTTAAAAAGATTCTTCCGTTAATGATACCTTTAATAATAGAAGTGAGCCGTTATTTAAGACCAGGTATAACTGCGCCCTCAAAGGATAAAAGTCATAATCAAGTAGCGACCTTAGAAAATCTATTAGTTCGGATGGAAAGAAAAGTGCAAGAAAATCGCCTGCAGGTCTATAAATTAAGAAAACTTATTATTGTATGGTCTACAATAAATTCCGCTCTTTTAGTCGCTATACTAGTGAAGCTGCTATTCTTTTAATTAGAAAATAGACCCCCCTTCTTTTCTTATGTTAATGAAAGAAGAAGGGGGTTTTTTCACCTTTTTTAATAAGCAATAGATAATTTTTTTTTAATCAGGGTATTTCTTCTCCAGGTTTAAGTAGGATACACTCCTTACCAAGAACTTTTACTGCTTCGGCAAAGGCATTAGCATCCACCTGAATAAGAGGCCAGGTATTGTAATGTATAGGAATTACCTTCTTAGGTGATACAAATTCTACTGCCTTGGCTGCATCTTCAGGACCCATAGTAAAGTTATCTCCAATCGGAACCAGCATATAATCCACAGAATTCATTTCCCCAATCAATTTCATATCACCAAAAAGACCGGTATCACCACAATGATAGATACAGAAATCATCTACCCATAACAATATTCCCGCTGCTGGTCCTGCATAATTACCATCAGGAGTTTTATTCCCATGAAAAGCAAGAGTAAATTTCACTTTCCCAAAAGGAAAAATATGACTTCCTCCGGTCTGCATACTATGTGTTTTTAAGCCTTTACCAGCTAAATATGCTGCTGATTCTGCTATTGCTATAACTCTTGCATCATTTCTTTTTGCTATCCTGACAGTATCACCTAAATGGTCACTATGAGCATGAGAAAGAATTATAAAATCTGCTTTAACCTGATCAGCTTTTACTGGTGAAAGTGGATTTCCATCCAGAAAAGGATCAATTAAGATTTTGACCCCTGCATTACTGGTGATTTCAAAGGCTGAATGACCATAATATTTAATCTTCATTTTTCACCTCCATTATTTAATTATGAATTCTATAAAATAAAAGTCAAGTATTATTTTACTCCGTTGGTAGAAGGAAAGTTCAAACTCTGATGGACAAAATGGGTATTGAAGCCATTTATCCCAGGCCTAATCTCAGCAAACCAGATTTTGAGCACAGAGTATATCCCTATTTACTCAAAAATCTGAAAATAGAGCGACCTAATCAGGTTTGGTGTTCAAACATAACCTACAATATGAAAAAAGATACCTTAAATAATACGGAATTTTGTCCTAACGAAGTGATCCAATTCAATGGCGGGTTAATGTTTTAAAAACGGCGACCATTTTATAGCTATTACCAAAAAATTAACACAAAAATGGAAAAATCCTGGAATCCCATTACTAATTTTAGAATATTCTATAGAATTATATCCATACAATAAAGTGACATATTATAAATACACAAAAAACATACTTTCTTCTTGACATAATCAGGATAATCAAAAATAAGGTATTAAATTAATATATAAGAACAAGGGGCATTAGCTCAGTTGGGAGAGCGCATGACTGGCAGTCATGAGGTCAGGAGTTCGAGCCTCCTATGCTCCACCAGATTTTGAAGCGGTTTGTCTAAAATAAGATGTCAAACCGCTTTTTCTTTAATTAAATGAGGTTTACAAATGACAGATGCAGAATTGATTTCCCGATTACAAGCACAGGCTATTATTGCCAGAACTGCCATACTTTCTATGACTACTTTAGCTGGCTCCGGACATCCTGGTGGTTCTATGTCTTCTATTGATTTATTATTAACTTTATATCAGTTTATCCATCACCATCCTCAAAATCCAGATGTACCAGATAGAGACAGAGTGGTAGTTAGCAATGGACATATCTCTCCCGCAGTATATTCTGCCCTTGCTTTAAATGGTTATCATAATCTGGATGAAGTTATATCGCAATTTAGACTTTCAGGAAGCATTTATGAAGGCCATATAGAAAGAGATGTGCAGGGTGTTGAATGGAGCACAGGTAATTTAGGACAGGGTCTTTCCGCTGGAGCAGGATTTGCTCTTGCTTCCAGAATAAACAATATTCCTTATAATGTCTATGTTTTGATGGGCGATGGAGAACAACAAAAGGGACAAATCTCGGAAGCAAGAAGATTTGCTATTAAATATCAATTGAATAATCTCACTGCTATCGTAGATTATAACGAACTTCAGATAAGCGGACATATCCATTCCGTGATGCCACAAAATATAAAAGCTAACTGGGAATCAGATGGCTGGAAAGTTATTGAAATTGATGGTCACAACTATCAGGAAATACTTTCCGCCCTTCAAATGACCAGAGAAAAGGATTATCCCTTGATGATTTTAGCTCATACCGTGATGGGAAAAGGAATTCCTTTTATGGAAAATCAGGCTAAATATCACTGTTCTGCTTTGAATGAAGCTCAATTAGAAGAAGCTTTACAATATCTGGGACAACCCAATAAGCTGGAAGATTATAAAAAGATGAGAGCAGAATTCCAGCCAGCAAAGCAAAAGACCTATGAGATTAAATATGCTCTTCAATGTGACCTAAAATCTGGTAATCCTGTTCTTTATGAAAAATTTACGGACAATAGATCTGCCTGGGGAAACGCTATAGCTGATTTAGCAGAAATAAACAAAAACAATCCAACTCCTATTGTGGTAACGGATTGCGATTTGCAAACCAGCGTTAAAACAGCAGGTTTTGAAAAAGTTACACCCGACCGTTTTTTCCAAAGTGGCATAATGGAACATAATACTGCTGTGCTTTCAGGTGCTCTTTCTACCTGTGGAATCCAGACTTTCTGGTCTGATTTTGGAGTGTTCGGTCTGGATGAAGTTTATAATCAGCAAAGGTTAAATGATATTAATCACACCAATCTTAAAGTGGTGTTAACTCATACTGGTCTGGATGTTGGTGAAGATGGTAAAACACACCAATGTATAGATTACATTGGAATCGTTCGCAACTGGTATGGATTTCATCTGATTATTCCAGCTGACCCTAATCATACTGACCGCATAATCCGCTGGTTAATAGATAAACCTGGAAACTATGTAATAACAATGGGAAGATCTGCTCTTCCGATAATCCTGAAAGAGGATGGCACACCTTTTTATAGTTTGAACTACGATTTTGATTATGGAAAATGCGATATATTGCGAAAAGGGAACCAGGGAACTGTAATGGTCTCTGGAACACCTATCGGTAATGCTTTAAAAGCAGTTGACTCTTTGAGAGAAGAAGGAATTAATCTGCAGTTGATTTATGTCTCCGGTCCTCTTGCACTTAATCGTGAAACCTTAATTCAAGCTGCAAATACTGGAGTTATCTTCAGCATTGAAGACCATAATATCCATAGCGGTTTAGGCTCTATTATTGCAGATCGTTTAGCCGAAGAAAATCTTTCTGCTCACTTAATCAAAATTGGAGTTAAAAATTACGGAACCAGTGGTACTTCTATCGATTTATATAAAGCTGTCGGTCTGGACTCTGAATCTATTAAACAAAGAATAAAGCAAGAGCTATTAAATAAAGATTGACATTTAGTCCTTGTTTATTCAAAAAGATTTCAGAAAAGATACTATTTAGGAGCAAGGGATGAAGAAGTTCTTAAATACTTATGATGAAGATTGTATTGCCTGTCATGCTTGTGAAACTATCTGTGCTCGCACTTATTTTAAAGTAGATGATCTGGAGCGATCTCGCATCCGTATTAAAGAGCAAGAGAAATCTGCTCATATAGTAGCCTGCAATCAATGTGAGACCTGCGTAAAGGTTTGTCCAACTCTGGCATTAACCGTTAATGCACAGGGAGTAGTTTTATTAAATAATCGTCTCTGTGTAGGTTGTTATATGTGCATTGCTGCCTGTCCCAATGAATCAATGTTTCGTTATCTGGGTGGCATAATTCCCATTAAATGCATTGCCTGTGGCTTATGCCTGGATAGTTGTCCTACTGAAGCTATCCGTATAGAAGAAAAGAAGGAGAATGAGAAATGACTAACCGTAAAATTCTAGCTGAATTTCCATATGAACTAAAACCTGTAGAAAAAGGTTATAATCGCAGGACTTTATATATAAACCTTAGCACGAAAGAGATAAAATCCCGTCCTGTATCAGATTTGATGATAGATAAATTTGTGGGTGGAAAGGGATTTGACCTCTATTTGATGTGGCACGCAGTAAAAGATTCCACCAGATGGAATGATCCCGAAAATGAAATCTGCATATCTTTTGGTCCTCTTTGTGGAAACACCAATTATCCTGGAAGCGGAAAGTCCATAGTAACTACTATTTCTCCTCTAACTGATATTCCAGTAGATTGCAATGTGGGAGGTCATTTTGGACCCTATGGCAAGTTTTCAGGCTGGGATGCCATAGAAATTCAAGGCAAATCTGAGGAAGAAATTATCATCTATATTGATGGAGATAAAGGAATAGTCCAGATTCTTTCAGCTCCAGATGAAGAAATTAATAGCCACATTCTGGCAGAAAGACTCATTGCTGAATTTGCTGATAATCCCAATGGCTATCAATATGTTTCCGTAGTCTCCAGCGGAAAAGCAGCTGATTATGTCCCCATCTCTTGTCTTAACTTTTCTTTCTGGGATAAAAGAAGAAAGGTTGCTAGATTAAAACAGGCAGGAAGAGGTGGCACGGGAATGGTCTTCCGGGATAAAAGGATCAAAGCTCTAGTAGTTAAATATTCCGGATTGAAAGGCGATACTAATCATCCTGTAGACCTGGAAACCTTACAGAAAACCGGACTCAAAGTTCACAAAGAAATAGAAGAATTAGATGATCAACAAAATAGGATGCGTCAAGTAGGGACGGCTCATCTGGTTGAAATAATGAATGATTATGACCTCCTCCCTATTAAGAACTTCAAATATGGACAGATGGAAGAAGCTAAGGGCTTAGCTTCCTGGGAATTCAAAAAGCTATTCACTCAAGGTTTACCGGACGGATGCTGGTTTGGCTGTTCTATGTCCTGCTGTAAAGCAGTAGATGGATTCATCCCTCACACCGGTCCTTATAAAGGACAAAAAGTAACTGTTGATGGTCCAGAATATGAAACCGTCGGAGGTTGTGGCTCCAATCTCTGTATCTGGAATCCACGAGATGTAGTAGAACTAAATTTCTATTGTGATACCTATGGAATTGATACTATTTCTTTTGGAACAAGCTGTGCTTTTGCTATGGAATGCTATGAATACGGAATTTTGAATAAAGAACGCACTGGAGGGTTGGATTTAAGCTGGGGAAATGCGGATAGTGTTTTTGAACTTATACATCAAATGGGAAGAGGTGAAGGCTTTGGGGTAATTGTGGGACAGGGTGTGCATAAAATGAAAGAGATTTTTGCGCGTGAATATGGAGCAGACCCAAAACTTTTACAGGATATTGGAATGGAAGCTAAAGGTTTGGAATATTCTCAGTATATGTCCAAGGAATCTTTAGCTCAGCAGGGTGGCTATACCTTAGCATTGAAAGGTCCTCAGCATGACGAAGCCTGGCTAATCTTTATGGATATGGTCAATAACCAGATTCCCACTTTTGAAGATAAGGCAGAGGCTCTTCACTATTTTCCAATGTTCCGCACCTGGTTTGGCTTGCAGGGTTTATGTAAACTCCCCTGGAATGATATAGAACCGGCAAATAATGCGGAAACAGATGAACCAGCAAAGGTTCCAGAACATATACAGAACTATATTGATATCTATACGGCTATCACAGGAAGACCCCTAAATAGAGATGAACTCATTCGCCAATCGGAAAGAGTATATAATTTTCAGAAGGTTTTCTGTTTGAGAATGGGTAAGGGTCGTCGCATAGATGATATTCCACCTTATAGAGCAGTTGGCCCTGTTACTGAAGAAGAATATCTTTCACGTCAGGAACGCTATGATAAACTGTTAAAGGAAAAACAAGGAATAGACCCGGAAGGTAAATCCACTCAAGAAAAAATGGCTTTGCTTCGCTCTTATAGAGAAGATCAATATCAACAACTTGTAGATGCCGTTTATAAAAGGAAGGGATGGACTAAAGAAGGAATTCCCACCCTGGAGCACCTGAAAAATCTGGGAATGGATTTACCCGAAGTGGTAGAAGTAGTTAAACGCTTTCTATAAACTTTTTCCGTTCTTTTAATATTTATGCCAGAATAAGGAAAATTACTCCTGAGAGGATAAATATTCAATTAGAACAGAAAAGAAGGGTCTATTTATGACATTTATCTAACTTATTTTCTCACTTCATTTTCCTCTTTCTTCCTTGACTCTCCCTTGACTCTTTCTTATCTCTTTTCATAAGAGAAAGACAAGAAAGAGCCAGGAGAGAGATTATTATTTTCTAATGTCCTGATTTTAAAGATAGTTATTGGTTACTAACCAGTAATTGAGTTGGATATAAAAAAGGTCTTGCTTTTTATACCTTAAGATATATCAGCAAGACCTTTATTTTACACTGTTTCGCAAAGAAACAGTTATTAACTTCAGTTTATTTCATCAAGACCATTTTACGGCTGGAAGAATATTTACCTGAAATCATCTGACAGTAATATACACCACTACTTACAGGCTTTCCATTCTGATCCATTCCATTCCAAAGGATATGCTTAATGCCATCTTCTCTGGAATCAATGTCCCAGGTTCTCACTACCTGACCTTTTTGATTGAAGATAGTTATTTGAGCAGCCTCTGTTTTGGTTGCATAAAAAGAAATAGTTGTGCTGGGATTAAACGGATTAGGATAAATTCCAGTAAGTTGAGCTACTATAGGCGTTTCAATATCATCGTTAATAGGTACATCACTCCAATCAGACAGCATCCGAGCAGTTACCTGTGGAGTTTGATTATATTGATTGACCAGCACCCAGATATTGAAGTTTCCAGTGGGAATAGGTTGTCCTATATAATCCACATCGTAGAAAGTAGTACGGAAAACTATTGAGCCGGTGTCATCTATTAAAGTATAGTTTTGCCCGGTGGCAAAGGTTCCAGTCTCAGAGAAATGAGCATTTCTAATACGGACTAAACGAGCCTGATAGGTAGCAACATTAGCATTGATTTGTGCGATAGTAACAGTTGGTATATAAATCTCACTATTGGAAGAAGTTGCAGGACCTGGATCTATAACCGGAGTAAGCTGAAGCATATTATTATAATAGGCTATAGTTCCGGTTAAACCAGTAATTCCATCAAGTAGATTATAGGTCGTGGTTATAACGCCTGAGGGGTCGTCTATGAGAACTCCCGCCTGATTATCCTGCACATATTTCTGATGTCTGAAGCTTTGCTGAAATGTCAAAACTACCTGACCTGAAACCATATATACAGTTCCATCTCCTGCAGTTTGAGCTCTTAATTCGGTCAAGTTTGTCACTACAACCGGGAAGAAATAGCTTGCTGAAGCAATGTAACTGGGAGCATAACCACTGGCATAGGCTATGGCTTTGATAGTGGTATTGGTATTTAAAGGAATAGGACCCGTATAGGTAGGAGAAGATTCAGTGGGATTAGTTCCATCCAGAGTGTAATGTATCGTGGCACTAGGAGTGGTGGAACTTATTGTTACCGAGATAGGTTCTGTATAAACTCCAGCTGGTGGATCAAAAGTTGGAGTTGCTGCATGTTGTTCACCACCAGGATTAAAGGTATGAGAACCGAGATTCTCAATATAATCTTGTGGATGGACAATCCATTCAGAATTATCAAGATTTGTTCCAGCACCGGAAAGCCAATCTGTATTACCCTGTACAACTTCTGGTTTACGAATTAAGGTATGATTTAAAGTTGCACCATCAATTCCAGCTACAGGCCAGGCAGTTCCAGGGTCTTGTTGATAAACACCGATAATATCTATCATAGTATCACCATGGAAAAGCCCTAAACAGTCATTTCCATTAAAATATGTAACTGTATGGGTCAAATCAGCAACATCCAGAATTGTCTGATTAGCTTGAGAATTGGCAATTACAAACACATCATTATTGTTTAAAGTGCCGGAAAGAGTAACACTATTAGATGTAGACCAGGTACCTCCATTGGAAGCAAGTTTAACTGTATACTGAGAAAGGTCTACTGGCGCTCCCGTTCCATTGAAAATCTCAATGGCTTTATTATTGGAACTGCCTTCTACATATTCAGAAAAGAAAAGGTCTGCTGCCTGGGCAAAAATCAAAGAAACGAAGCCCAGCATTAAAATAGGTAATAGAATTTTTTTAATCATTTTTCACCTCACTTATTGTAGTATTATTAAAGAACAATATAAAAATGAACCCGCAAGAAGGATACTGTCAAATCTATCCAGTATACCTCCATGTCCGGGAATTAATTTTGAACTATCTTTTACACCACAAAATCGTTTAATCATACTTTCCACCAGGTCTCCTAATTGTCCAAAAATACCTGCTGCCACGGCAATTAAAATCAAGCATAGAATATTTGTAATTATTCCTGTGCTATATAATATAATCAATATAATAAAAGGAGCAATAATTCCTGCGAAAAAGCCTTCAACAGATTTTTTGGGGCTCACCGGGAAAATTCCTCTATGCCTTCCCCATTTCATCCCAGTGAAATAGGCTGCAGAATCGGTTATCCAGATAGATATTACTAACCATAAAAGCATATTTGGATTTCTATAATTTAGACCTAGACGGAGACACAAAGCAGGAATTACACCAATATAAAAAGAACCAAATAACTCTAAAGCTGCTTGAGGGATGGATTTTTGTTCGTTCCATTTCAACAGAGCTTCCAGAGATAGCAGAAAAAATATTATCCATGCAGTAATAAGCTCCCAACCAGGAAGAAATGATAGAGTTACAAAAGTGCCGAATATAATAGCTATCCAATACCAAGAGACAAAGAAAGAGGCTTTACGCAACATAGCTATGTATTCAGCAGAACCAAAAATCACAATTAGGGCAAAAGTTACAACTAAATAAGCTCCTCCCAGATAAAGTACTGCCAAAAGAATAGGAATAAATATTACCGCAACCAGTATCCTTTTCTGCAATTCTGTCATTCTGATTCAATCCCTCCAAAACGGCGTTTTCGCCCTTGAAAATCAATTATTGCTTTAAGAAATTCCACTTTATCAAAATCTGGCCACAGTGTTTCAGTAATATAAATTTCTGCATAGGCAGATTGCCAGAGCAAAAAATTGGATAAACGATATTCTCCACTGGTGCGAATGATAAGGTCTGGATCAGGTTGACCTGCAGTATAAAGGTAATTATTAAAGTTTTGAGGAGTAAGATTATCTATGAGTTCTGGATTATTAAGTGACTGTTGAAAGAGCCTCTTTATACCTTCAATGATTTCCAATCTTCCACCATAATTAAAGGCAATATTAAGATTCAAACCTGTATTTTGCGCTGTTTCGCCAGCAAGTTGATGGATCTCAGTTAAATAAGAAGGGTCTAATCGATCCTGAGTTCCTATAATTCTAACTTTAATATTTTCTCTATTCAGTTCTGGAAGTTCTTTAATCAGATAATCTTTTAATAAGTTTAATAGAGCCTGCACTTCATCCGTCGGTCTCTTCCAATTTTCCGTAGAAAAAGCATAGATAGTCAAATAGCCAAGTTTTAGTTCCGTGGCAAGTTCTACTACTTTACGAACTGCACGAGCTCCAGCTCTATGTCCAAAAACACGTGGTCTATGTCTTTTAGCAGCCCAGCGTCCATTCCCATCCATAATGATTCCAATATGATTTGGGAGATTTTGCAAATCAACTTCAGGTAATAGTTTTTTATAGTTCAATCTTCCCTCATTGCGCTTTTTCTAATGCTTTTTGTTTCAGCCAGGCGTAAATAAAATTGTCCAGATCACCATCCATAACCTTATCCACTGTCCCTACTTCATAACCTGTGCGATGATCTTTCACCATTTGATAAGGTTGAAACACATAAGAACGAATCTGATGTCCCCAACCAATATCACTCTTAGCAGATTCTTCCTTTTTCTTTTCCGCTTCTCTTTGCTCTTCATAGTATTGATATAGCCGGGATTTTAAAATAGCCATAGCTTTCTCTCTATTTTGAATTTGGGAACGTTCATTTTGACACGAAACCACAATCCCCGTGGGAATATGAGTGATTCTCACAGCAGAATCGGTGGTATTGACGTATTGTCCACCTGCTCCACTGGAACGATAAGTGTCTATTCTGAGGTCTTTAGGATCAATATCAACTTCAATATCCTCTTCAAATTCAGGATAAACATAAACTGAAGCAAAGGAGGTCTGCCTTTTCCCTTGAGCATTAAAAGGTGAAATCCTGACTAAACGATGAATTCCAATTTCAGCTTTTAGCATTCCATAAGCATAAGGTCCTTTTATCTCCAGACTAACACTTTTCACACCTGCTTCTTCACCTGGTAGAAGATCTATGATATTATAGCTAAAACCGTTCTCTTCTGCCCAGCGGGTATACATTCTCAACAACATTTCTGCCCAATCCTGAGCTTCTGTGCCTCCTGCACCGGAATGTATTATCAAAATAGCATCCTCATAATCATATTTTTCATTAAGATAGCATTCAATCTCAGCTTTTTCTATAAATTGTTTTTGAGCAGGCAGTTCTGCCACAGCTTCTTCAAAAAGAGCAGGAGAAAAATCTTCTTCTAATAACTGGAGATAAGTCTCAAGTTCTCCCTTTAAGCGGTCAAGAGTTCCTATATGTTCTAATTCTTCATTTAATTGACTAAGTTTTCGGGTGATATTTTTTGCTTCAGTCTGATTTTCCCAGAAATCTGGCTGACTCATCTTTTCCTGTAATTGATTTATCTGCTTTTGCTTCCCTTCCTGATCAAAGTAACCTCCGAATTTCAGAAATCTGGGAAAGCATAGAATTAACTTCTTTTTTATAATCTATATATTCCATATTATTTTATCCTCATTTTCCGCATTCTCCTGGTCCTTTAATCTTAAAACACTCGTTTTGTCAAATAAATTATTCTTAGTCCAATAGATATGATTTACATCGCCAAAGTTAGAGGTAATTTGAAAAATAATCTTTCGCTCCTGATTTTATCTGGTTTCATAATATCCAGTTAATTAAGAAGATATGAAATATATTTTCTCCTCTTTATCTAAGTTTTAAACAGAAAAATATTGACAATAGGAGCAGGTTATTATAGAAAAGCAAAAATTTTAAGTTTCTTTTACATACTTACTGTATAGAGGTGATGAATATGATTCCGACAATCTGGTATATTGCGCCAATAGGAGCAATTATAGCTCTAATCTTTGCTGCGATATTTTTTCATCAAGTGAAAAAAGCAGATCCGGGAAATGCTCGTATGGTAGAAATTGCAAGCTATGTCAGGGAAGGAGCCTTTGCTTATTTGAAACAACAATACAAAGGAGTGGCAATATTCTTCCTGATAGCCTTTATTGTTTTTAATATTATGGCACAGGTGCTCCATGTTCTGCATTGGTTAGTTCCTTTTGCTTTTTTAACTGGAGGTTTTTTTAGTGCCTTAGCTGGTTATATTGGTATGAATATGGCAACACTGGCTTCTAATCGTACCACTCAAGCCTGTTCAAAAAGTTTAAATAAAGGTCTCAAAATAGCTTTTCGGGGCGGTGCGGTTTTAGGATTAACCGTGGTTGGTCTTGCTTTGCTTGATATCTCATTATGGTTTTTTATTCTGAACTTATTCCCGGAGACTTTTTCCTTAAGACAGATTACTGTTATAATGCTCAGTTTTGGAATGGGTGCATCTACTCAAGCATTATTTGCTCGTCTTGGAGGTGGAATTTACACTAAAGCTGCAGATGTTGGAGCAGATCTAGTTGGAAAAGTTGAGGAAGGAATCCCGGAAGATGATGTTCGTAATCCTGCAACTATCGCAGATAATGTAGGTGATAATGTAGGTGATGTAGCAGGAATGGGAGCAGACCTCTATGAGAGTTATGCCGGTTCTATTTTAGCCACTGCAGCTTTAGGAATGAGTGCCGTCACATCTTTAGGTGAAAATTTTGCTCATTTAAGCATCAATTTCGTTATCGCACCTATGATATTAGCTGGAATTGGTATCCTTCTTTCCATTCTGGGAATATTCTTAGTTAGCACTAAGGAAGATGCTGGACCTAAAGAACTAATGTTTGCATTAAATAAAGGTGTCTATGGAAGCTCCATTCTCATAGCTGTAGCAGCTTACTTTGTAACTAAATTGCTACTTCCAGCTGACTATTATTTCGGCGTTTTTACCGCTATTTTAGTAGGTCTGGCTTGTGGTGTTTTAATTGGTGTGTTTACTGAACATTCAACTTCATATAGTTTCAAAGCTACTAGAGGAATAGCCGAACAAGCAAACTATGGACCTGCCACGGTTATCTTAGAAGGAATATCTGTGGGGATGAGGTCCACCGCTGCACCTGTTATCACTATCGTAATAGGAATCCTGTTATCTTTTATTTTCAGTCATGGCTTTCAATCAATTGAAATGGGCCTTTATGGCATAGGTTTTGGCGCAGTCGGAATGCTGGCAACTCTTGGTGTTACTCTAGCAATGGATGCTTACGGACCTATTGCTGATAATGCTGGTGGAAATGCTCAGATGGCTGAATTACCGGAAAAAGTTCGCGTTATGACTGATACGCTGGATAGTGTTGGTAATACTACTGCTGCCACTGGAAAGGGATTCGCCATAGGTTCCGCCGCTTTAACGGCAATGACTTTACTTGCTGCCTATTTTGATGAAGTAAGAAATGGGTTAATACTTGCCGGAGATAAAGCTGGACAGTATATTTTTATGTGTATAAATTATGGAAAAGGGCTAATTGATAAAGTAAATGTAAACGATGCTACCGTAATGGATTTTATAAACTTCTATCAGATTCATGTCCTGAATCCAAAATTCTTATTAGGTGTTTTTATAGGTGGAATGGTAATATTTCTCTTTGCTGCGCTAACAATAAAAGCAGTTGGTAATACAGCGGGAAAAATGGTTGCAGAAGTGCGAAGACAATTCAGAGAGATACCAGGAATTCTGGAGGGTAAAGCTAAACCTGAATATGCCAGATGCGTTACTATAGCCACTCAAGGAGCACAACAACAGATGTTAGCTCCAGCTTTAGTAGGGATTCTTACTCCTATTATAGTTGGTATGGTGTTCGGTATAACCGGAGTTTTGGGAGTTCTTACTGGAGCAATAACCTGTGGTTTTGTTCTGGCTTTAATGCTAAATAATTCAGGTGGTGCCTGGGATAATGCAAAAAAATATATTGAAATGGGAAATTATGGTGGTAAATCTTCTCCTGCACATAAAGCTACTGTAGTGGGTGATACAGTTGGAGACCCCTTCAAAGATACCGCAGGTCCCTGTATGAATATTCTTATCAAACTGATGAGTATGGTCTCTATTGTATTTGCAGGATTAATAGTTAATTATTCCATACAGGTGGAAAAGATTCAACCTCCTTTCAGTAAACAGAAAGTGGATATATCCCAGCAAAACCAGTTAATCAAGATAGACAAAGCACTTTATGACCAGCAGAAATGTTTAGAAGCTCAGAGCTCACAGCAACAGAACAATGAACCTGTCCCGGTTACTGTAAATGATAATAATACTGAGCAAGTGATAGATTCAAAGGATATTGAAATAAAAACTCCTTAATAAAAGGAAAGTTAGCTCATAAAAAAAAGGTGCGAAAGAATTAACTCTCGCACCTGCTTTTTTTTTCTTAATTATTTCATTCAGATATATTGTTTACCGATTTCTATTCCTCTTTTAATTGCCTGAAGGTTCTTTTCTAATAGTTCAGGATTTTTTTCTTGGAGAAATGATTTTAGAATATCTTCTATACTTTCGTATTGAACCAAGCCAGTTTTCCCAATAATAATACCTATTGCCAGCATATTTAACACGATAGCTGAGCCTATTTCATTGGCGATATCATTCATAGGAACTGGAATCAATTGCACATCATCTCTTTTACAACCACGAGGACACATATTCGTATTATAGATAATGATTCCACCCTTACGCACCATAGGACCAAACTTATCCAGTGAAGGCTGATTGAGAGCCACTAATACATCGGGATAACTAACTATGGGAGAAGCAATGGGACCATCTGATATTACCGTGGAAACATTAGCAGTTCCACCACGCATTTCAGGTCCGTAGGAAGGAAGCCAGGAGACATTCTTCCCTTCTTTCATTCCTGCTTGAGCAAGAAATCTTCCTATGGTTAGAACTCCCTGTCCTCCAAATCCAGCGCATATCATTTCTATAGTCATTGTTCTACCCCCTCACCTTTATCCCGAAATACACCAAGTTTATAATAGGGTAGCATATTTTCTTTTGCCCATTCTCTGGCTTTATCTGGATCAAAACCCCAGTTTGTAGGACAGGTACTTATAAATTCAACAAAGGAGAAACCACGTTCTTCTTTATTATATTGAATAGCTTTATTTACTGCCTTTTTCGCACGAAGAATGTCACCGGGACTGAGAAGAGACACTCTTTCAATATAATAAGGAGCAACAAGAGAAGATAGAAGTTCACACATCCTGATAGGATAACCGATATCCTCAGGATTTCTACCATAAGGACTGGTGGTAGTTTTCATACCTGCAAGAGTTGTAGGTGCCATTTGACCACCGGTCATCCCATAAATTGCATTATTAATAAAGAAGACACTGATATGTTCACCACGATTAGCAGCATGCACAATTTCTGCAGTTCCGATCGCAGCTAAATCTCCATCGCCTTGATAAGTAAAAATATGCATATTAGGTCTTCCCCGTTTCATTCCCGTTGCAACTGCAGGAGCACGACCGTGTGCAGCTTCTGCCATATCAAAATTGAAGAATTTATAGGCAAAAACAGCACAACCTACTGGTGCAACTCCAGCCATAAGATTGATTAAACCCTGCTCTTCTATTGCTTCCGCAATAAGGCGAGTTGCTATACCATGAGTGCAACCCGGACAGTAAGTAAAGGGTTCAGCGGTCAAAGTTTCAGGTCTTTTCGCTATAACTTGCATCTTTTCCTCCTTAAAAACAAGCTTCAAGTTTGGCTTGAATGTCTGCTGGAGTAAAGACTATGCCACCTAATTTACCCCAGAAATCTACCGGTACTTTGCCATTAACTGCAATCATTACATCTTCTACCATCTGCCCTGAATTCAACTCAAATACATACACTTTCTTCACTTTAGGACCTATAGCGGAGTTAATAGCTTCATAAGGATAGGGCCAGCAGGTTATAGGACGAACCAAACCGATGCTCTTTCCTTTCGCTGCAATCTCATTAATTGCAGATTTAACCACTCGAGCAGCTGTTCCCCAGGCAACACATAGGATTTCATTTTCGTCAGATACATTATAGGTTTCATACCGAACTTCGTTTTTTTCTACTTCGGCATATTTTTCATACAGCTTACTTACTTTTTTCTCCAGGATTTCAGGATCGAGCTCTAAGGAATTTATCTCATGGTGGTGCTTGGCATCTCCATCCGCATTAGGACAGATACACCAGGAAAGATGTTGATTGGCTAAAGCATCCAATTCTTCCTGAGTTTTTGCTGGTTTAAACTCTACTGGTTCCATCATCTGACCGAGCATACCATCAGCTAAAATCATAACAGGATTACGATATCTATCAGCTATATCAAAAGCATCAGCCGCTAGATCGGCAAATTCTTGAACAGAACTGGGAGCGAGAACGATTAATTGATAATCACCATGACCACCACCTTTCACTGCTTGAAAATAATCGCCCTGTGCAGGTTGAATATCGCCAAGTCCAGGTCCACCTCTTTGAACATTAACAATCACCGCAGGAAGTTCAGCTCCAGCCATATAGGAAATTCCTTCTTGCTTTAATGAAATACCGGGAGAAGAAGAAGAAGTCATAACTCTTTTCCCAACTCCTGCTGCACCATAGACCATATTAATAGCAGCAACTTCACTTTCAGCTTGTATAAAAGTCCCTCCAACTTTAGGCATCATCTTTGCCATATACTCTATCAATTCACTCTGGGGTGTAATAGGATAGGCAAAATATAGTCTACAACCAGCTCTAATGGCTGCTTCAGCTACTGCTTCGTTTCCTTTCATTAATATTTTAGACATCATTCACCTCACTTTTCAATTGTTATCGCCACATCGGGACAGGTTATATAACACAATCTACAGGCGGTACAATCGTCCTGATTAAAACATTCAGCATAGTGATAACCCTTATCATTGATATCCTCTGAAAATCTTAGAATTTTTTTCGGACAGGCAATAATACAGAGTCCACAACCTTTGCAATAAAACGGGTCTACCGTTATTCTCGGCATGGCTTTTCTCCTTTATATTATTGATTTTTTGATAATGTGATAAAGCTTATAAACAGCTCTTTCTGTCAAATTATTTCTTCTATACAAAGATTAAGAGAATAGGTATGCAATCTACACCCATATTTATAAAAATAATACTCTGTTAAATAAAATATTAGTACATTATACATTATTTCTTGTGAAATTTCTTCTTCATCCATTAAGAATATCTAAATTATGTACATCTTGTGTCTGTATGGGGCATAATTGAAACTTCAGTAAGTTTTTTTTAAGTTAATAAGAAAGCTGACTCTTATTTAGATGGTATAAGTAATTTATTTATTGGAAAAAATATCATATAATTGGTATAAACGCATCTTCAAGGTGCTTAATACTATAGGTGTTATCTTCATAATAAAAAAATACAATTATTATATCAAAACGAATTTTTGACTTGACATTTTCAGGATACTGATTAATGTATCTTTCAGCTGTTAATGATATTCTCTTTTGTTTTGTGTAAGAGATATTCATTAAAGTCATTTTCATAGAGTGTTTTTTACGGGTTTTGACTTCAACGAAAATGAGTGTGTCCTCATTTTGAGCAATAATATCTATTTCACCACCCTTGATTCTATAGTTTCTTTCCAGGATGGTAAACCCTTTTCGCTTCAGATAGTTAGCAGCTAGGTCCTCACCTGTATAAAAAAGATTTCTAGTTTCTGTATTTTGCATAACTCAAAAATAGCTTGACAAATAATAAGTCAATGATATTTTGAAATCGTAATTATGAAAAACACCGAAAGGTGGAGGGAAGGAAGAATGAAAAAACTTATACTAAGTGTATTTGTACTTGTAGCAATAGTTGGAATGGCCCAAGGAGCACCAATCCAAACTATGGGATCATTACGCACTCCTGATGCGTATGTCATACCTCACAAATCTGCTCATATTACTTTAGTAGGCTATTATCGTAATTTAGATGAGGAAGAATTTATACCTTATGGAATGTTGGGATTAGGTCTATTTAATCGTATACAATTGGATGGTTTTGCTGGTGATGATGTTTATTTTATGAACGCGAAAGTGAAATTGATACCCGAAACTTTATATTTTCCCCAAATCTCCGTAGGTATGGATAATATCTTTTCCACTGTTAATGTACAACGAGCTCAGGATTATAATGATCCGTCAGAATATTCCTGGGCAGATAATCCTGATAAATGTGATTATGAGCATTATTCACCTTATGTCGTAGCATCTAAACAAGCAGTAATTGGTGGACTTTCCTGTATGTTCAATTTAGGCGGTGGAGCTAATCGTTTCACCGGTCAGTCACCCCGTTCCCGCGTATTCAGTGGAATGTTTGCATCACTTGAGGTGTCTCCTACCAAATATTTATCTCTGCAAAGTGAATTTGATGGGCAAGATTTTAATGTTGGTGTAAAATACTCCATTGGAAATTACACATTTAAGGTGGCAGCCCAGGCAGTAGAAAATTATGCTAAAAATAACGGTTTGGAAAATACGCATCGCATAGGTGTTGGAATTACTTATCTCTTTGATGAATTTTCCAAAGGAAAAACTACAAGACCAATTATTTTTAAATCAGACGAGTTAGAAGAGAGTGAAAAAGAACTCTGCGCTAACCACGAAACCGCTCCTTGCCCTGAATGCTCCGATTCTTTAAAGTCAGTTGAATTACAACCTGTTTTAAAAACTCAGTCACAAATACCGGTTAATTCCAGTATACAAAAAGAGTTTTCTCCTGAATATCAAATTTTGCTGGAAGAAATTAGAGCACTTCGTGGAGAACAACAACAGGTTCAAAAGGAGATGGAGGAAATTCGTAACTGGTTAAAAGAGTTGCAAAAATAAAGTAAGTAGTGAGAAAAAGTACATACTATTACAATTTAGAATTCATCTCAAAATCAGGGTATATCAAGTGCCCTGATTTTTTTATATAGCATATTAAAAACGAGGCGGTATATAATCCGATATTTATATGAGATATAATATTAAACTCTATTTACTGTTAATATTAATCATTATACCCTTGAACTCTATCATTGCAAGAGAAAACTCTTACGATAGTTCAATCTATATTGATAATCCTGCTTATCAAGATTCAATACTTCAAAATGCACCTACTTTTCTCTCTATAAGTTTGCCAGAGTTGATTGTTGAAAATAGAGACAAAGCTCTTCAAGAGTTTTTATCTAATTTTGAAGCATTAAAACAAATCTCTGTCAAAGATCTCCTTTCCACATACAATCAACTATATTCGTTTGATGGTAATTATATAACTCTGGATAGTCTTTTGATTATCAATCCACGATATTTAGAAGATGTGCAGACTCTTTTTAATTTATTATTATATTCAAATATAATTGATTATTTAAATAGGGATGATAAACAGGCAAGTAAAGAGTATCTACAATATCTTATAACTCAATTAAATTTGGGGCAATATTACCCTCTTTATTTATATTTATGGGCAGATTTAGTAGCAGAAGATGGTAACTCAACTCGTGCTGAAGAATATATTAACAACTATAAAACAAATTATAATTGGTACCATTTTGATTTTAAACCCAGTAAAGCTTCAATACTCTCTAAATTAGAGAATTTAGATTTAGACCACTATATACAGTATCCTTCAAATGAAGTTTTTCTTCATCTGGAAAGCCAAATCATAGAAATTGAAAACGATTTAAATTTGATTTATAATGAATTAAAAACAAAAACGGAAATTATATCCCCTGATTTTATAGACCATATTTATACAGAGGATCTGAATTTATTAGAAGATTTTAGATCAGAATTGAATGCTTATTTACTTCCACAACTTGATAATCTTGATCAACTACTTCAAAATAATATTAATCCACAGATGCAACCTTATAAAAAATATACAGATCTGGCTTTAAAACTTAAAGACTTAAAAGATAATACTACAAATATTACTAAACTGGGAGAGATATTTAATAATTATTTAGACCAAAAATTAGAATCCTTCCTCTATGAAGAAAGAACTCCAAATGAAAATGATTTTAAAACTATAGAAATGAAATATCTCCTGGAAATGAGTAAAACCATTTCATATTATGAAGAAATAATATCAATTTTAGACCAGTTAATAGCAAATCCAGATTTTGCACAATGGCATAATAATTTCTTTGATTTAAGAGTGCAATACACCAAAAGGCTTAATAAATTACAATATCGTCTGAATAGAAATATTTCAAAATTAAAAAATTCACCTAACCTTGATGATGCTATTTTTATAGAAGTATGGGAATTGATCAATAACTTTGATGAGCTGAGTAACACTTATAGTGAAATAACATCAGAACTTGATAAAACAGTAGTTAGTCTTATTCAGAAAAAAATTCAAGACGAACAAAAATTACTTATATCAAAACAGCTTCAATTGATAACCGATAGGATTCTAAACCATCCACTTCTAATCGCTAACCTTAATTACCTAGAACAAGATCTTGATTTTATTGACCTTATCTTGGAATATAGAAATTTGAGATATCAAGAACAAATACATTTTACTGAATCGGAAAATAAAGATGAAGCTGCATTAAAAGAAGAATATGATACATTAATCTCCGCAAAAACTTCCTTATTAAATCAGTATGAAGATTATGTTAAGAAACATCCACAATTCGTAGCTTTGCTTCAGCCTGATGGCACTTACTTATTAAATAATGCTCTATTTTACTATAATATGGCAGAGCTTCAGTATGATATAGATTTGGACCATCCAAATAAGGCTCTTGCTTATTATAAAAAAGTTCTGGAAATAGATCCTGATTTTTATAAAAAAGATTATGTGCTTTATAATATTGGTTACTTGAGCTTTGAAAGCAAAAAATCCACTCTAGATATCGCTATTGAAAATTATAGAAAGACTAATCCTTATAAAGACCGGCCAAACGATTTAAAATACACAGAACAAGCTTTTCAAGAAGCACTAAATGCCTATACTGAATTAGTAGATTCGGGTCTCTATGCTAATTCTCCCTTGTATGATGAGGCACTTTACAGATTGGGAACTCTTTATTTCCTCCTAGGTTCGGATGCAGATGAATCTATTAACTATTATAATGAGGCTATTCGTAGGTTTGATATTTTAGTTAACAAACCAGAAAGTGATTATTATTATCATTCTCTATATCAAAGAGGATGGGTTAAGCTGAATTCAGGGGATGAAACTGCCCTACAATCAGCTATCATAGATTTTACTAAATTAATTGAAGCAGCTGATAGCGAAGAAATAAAAGACCCTTATTTAGCCTCTGATTATAAGATTAATTCCATTGATAACATTGCCTATGCCTTAGTTGCTTTAGATGGAATTGATTTTATCAGTCCTGCTAAGGGCATACAATCTTTTGAAGAGATTCTGGTAAATTATCCTGATACTTTAGTTAAAGCTGAAATTATAGATAAAGCAGTCTCCTTAAAAATGGAAATAAATGCTCCTTTACAGGCAATTGATTATCTGGAGCTTCGTCTTAAGGTTTTTCCGCTGGATTTGAAAAATCCCAGTATTATAGATTCAATTATCACTATTTATCATACACCAGGACTGGTTTTGCGAGATGCAAGCGACTTAACAACTATCTGTAATGCTAAATATGATTTTATCAAAGCAAATTATAATAACTACTCACTGTGGTATGAACATAATATTAAGGGTGCAGAATTAGATGACCAGAATATATGCAAACAATTAGATGCTATAAGAAAAGCTTACGAACAAATCAGGGTTAGATATTATAATCAATTAATAGACTCTGCTGATGCAAATGATTTGCAAGCTTACAATAAACATCTTTTAGAATATCAAGATTATCAGGAACTATTTAAAGATTCTGATGATTATATTACCTGGCAAAAAGAAGTTCAACGCACTAATATAAATTTATATGCTTATCTGGCGGAAAAACGAGATACACCCAAAGACTACTACCTAGCTATACAAAAAATTAAAGATTACAATGCGACTAATCCAGATAATCCTGATTTTTTAAACAATGAAGGGTTAGTCTATAAATATTCTAGAAAAATATATGATTATCTTGCTGAAGAATTTAAACATTCTCAATATACAGCAGAACCTCCATTGCCAACCAATCAGGAAGAACTTTATAATTTCTATGAAGCAGCTGCACTTCGTTTTTATAATTATCTAATTAATACAGAAGATGAAATTGTTAGAAAAAATGGTGTCCCTATATTAATGGACCTTGCTGCTGTGGCTTTAGATAATGGAAAGTTTGATATCGCACCAAAATACTACCAACAACTCCTCAACAATAAGGAACAACTGAATTCTCCCACTATTAGGACCATTTATATTAATCTGGCTAAAATAGCTGAAAATAATCATAATTATACTGAAGCCAAAAATTATTATGAAATGGCTAAAACTTATTCACTAAACAATCAGGATAGTATAGAATTGGAACATTTAATCAGATTGCAGCTTCAAAACTGTTATGAAGAAGCAGAAAGCAAGGGTGATTATATCAATATGGCTCTCTACCTGGAAGAATTAGCCAATCGTTTTACCGAAGACCAGGAACAAAGTGATGCCTATAAATATCAAGCATCTGAAGCATATAAGAGAGCTGGCAATTATCAAAAAGCTATAGATATAAAACTGCAATTAGCCCAGAGTAAAAACAATCCTGAGGAGAAATACTTTTTCTATTATGAGAGCTGGACCATAGCAGATTCATTAATGCAAAATCATAACTATGCGAGTCAAATTCGGGATGAATTTACCACAAAGTATCCATCTAGTACTCAAACTTTTAATTTAAAAATAGCAATGATAGAGGAAATGAAATCAAATCCTGAACAGAGAGAAAACGCTGCTCAAATGTATCTCCAACTTTATCAGGATGTTCGCTCAGGTAAAATAGATAGCGGCGATATCCCACCTGAAGATATATATCTATGGGCTGTAAATATCTACCTGGAAGATAATAACCAAGATAAGGCTCTTGAACTGCTCTCAAATTTTATTACTCTTTACCCCAATTATAAAAATGCCACCGATATTCTTACTTTTTTAGCTGATACTTATTTAGCGAGAGGTGATGAAGATAAATTTGAGTTTTATTCCCGAAAACTATATCAGAAAGATAATACCCAGTCAGAAAGGTATCTCACTATTGCTAAGTTAAAGTTAGGAAGATTAGCTCAGGAGTTTGATGATGCCTTTAAAAATAAAGATTGGAAAGTTGCTTTTGAGAAACGCGATAAATTTCTAAAATTAGAAGCTCAATATCTAAAGGATGGTCTACCAGTTAAAAACGAAGCCATTTATGAAGCGTTTGCTTATGCTGAAAATGAATATAAAACAGAACAAGCTATAAAAGCTTATCTGGATAATTTTGACCGTCAAATTAAAGCTATTGAAAACGGTGATTTATTAAAAAGCTCACCAGACCAATTAATTTTTATATCCTCTAAAACCACCTGGAAAGGGCATTTATTTGAACAACCTCCTCGTCGTATACCCAATTTAAAGAAAAGAGCAGAAACTGAAAGTGCTAAAATTATTCATCTGCTGGAGCAACCTGAAGCGGATATGCTGGATATAGACCGTCGCTTAAAAGCTATGTGTTTGATTGCCAGAATAAATGAGCGCACAGCTGATGTGATAGAAACACAACTTAATAAATATTTTCAGATTTCCAATGAAATGGCTCCGTTTAGAAACCGCAATAAATATACTGAGGAAGATTATAATAACTTAGTTTACGGTCAATTAATGCCATATGCTCAACAGTTTATTGAACCTCTGAGGACATCTGCAATCAGCATTTATCTGGAAATATATAATAATTATAATGTTGCTGGATGCATTAATACTTACACTAATTTAGCTGAAATAAAACTACTGGAATATAATTGTTTGCCCAATTATTATGAAATGGCTTTCCCAATAGATCATAATTGGAATTTAAACTTACAGCTTCCAGACGGGAAGATAAAAAAATTAAACCCCAATATGGAAAGTATTATGTCCCCCAAAGGAGTGCAACTATTCTCAATTCAAATTCCAGCTCATAATTCGTTGATAATGGAACGCGAATTTACTTTTGAATCTTCCCCTGAATTTGCTTTCTTACATTTAGTATATCCTGATGACCCAGAAATATGGTTAAATGAAAACCCTGTTGATTTAATCTACATTCCTGTTGATACCTTAGTGGCTGGTAATCCTTCTTCCCTTCATTTTGCTGCTAAAATAAATAATCAAGCCTGGAAGCCTGGTTATAATGAATTTAAATGTATCTTCCCTAATAATTTTGATAAACCACTCACTTTTTACTTTAATACCAATATATTCTTTAATACTGATAAAGTTGACGAATTAAGTATTATAAGAACTAAAAGGATAGTAAGTAACACTAACTGGAGCGCCATAATTAAAGATAATGAATCTACAGAAGACCTAAAGACAGCAGTGATTAAGGCTTCTTCCTTTGACCTGCCTCTTGACAGGTCGGAACTTATGACAGATGAATCTGTTCAAGCTATCTGGGTAGAAGAAAACTCAGAGCGTCCTTATAATAATATCAGTTTTGAAACTGAATTTATGCTTGATTATGAAATTGATTCCGCATATATAGACCTGGTTGCACCAGAATATGCTACTATCTATGTCAATAGAACAAGAGTGGGAGATACAATAAATATTAATTTTGATTCTTTTTCAGCAAAGATAACCCCTATTAGAATTGAAATTCCGTCAGAAATCCTTGAAGAAGGAAAAAACATCTTGCAAATTGAAATACAGAATAATTCCCCTTTCCGGGGTATGATGGCTGAAATTAATTTTAACTTATCAAATACAGGAGAATAATAATGAACCGCTTTTGGTTTATTTGTTGCTTGCTTATCATGATGATGCCTTTATGCTTTGCCCAGGTTAAAAGTAAGGCATCTTTAGCTTCAAATGAAGCAGAAACTATAAAAGAATTGGAAATCCAGATTAAGACTATGCTGCCAGATATCAATATAATACGTTTGAAAACAGATACCTATATTCCTGCTGGAAAATATAATTATACTAGATATAAAGAATTTATCACAGCAGAATATGTGAAAGAACTTATTCATTGGCAAAAAGATATAACAAAACAAATAGAGGAGTCAAAATGAAATTTAAGCACATCTTACTCACATCATTAATAATTATTATTGGCATTGGACCTTTATTAGCTCAAACTGCTCAGACGCCATATAATATACCTCCAGGAACTGAAAAGATCACACTTGCTTCTATCTTTAGAGATAGTAATGCTCAGGGTATATTTGGATATTTGATTCTATTGACTTTCATTATAGGTATCGTTTATGCTATTATTCGTTATATCCAATTATATCAGAAGGAAAAAGTTAACGCGCCAAATTTATATAAAAGTTTAAAAGGTTATCTTAAAAACAACCAGATAGAGGAGGCAATAAAGATAACGGAAAAACTGAAAGATACTACCCTTGGCTACATTTTCTGGAATGGAATAAACGCCTATAAGGATATTCCTAAAGATGCTTCTAAGGAAGAGGTGTCAACTCAAGTTCAAAATGCCTTTGATGAAGCAGCTCTCCAAAAAGTTTATAAACTTGATGCAGGATTGTTCTGGTTTGATATTCTGGCTCAAGTGTGCACCTATCTGGGTTTATTAGGTACTATCTGGGGTCTATTATATGCTTTCGCTGCTATCAGTAATCCCGCTGTGTTGGACACTCAAAAAAATCTAATGCTATCCGCAGGAATAAAGACCGCTATTGGAACAACAGCTTTAGGTTTAATTGCCGCTATACCTTTAACATTGATTAAGGGTGCATTACAGGGTAGAGCTCAAAAAATTATTAATGATATAGATGAATACAGTGTTAAACTTATAAATTTCATCACTTCTTTAGCTAAAGGATAATATTATGGCTCATCCTCCTTCTGCCCGAAGGGATCAGCATCGTTTTTCACCACCCAAAGTGCCAGATTTGGTACCTTTGATGAACCTGTTTCTTACTATAATACCCTTCCTTTTATTGATGATGATAGTTACTCAAATTGCTATGATAGCATTGAATTTCACTCAAGGAACATCAACGGAGAAACAAGGTGAAGGACCCTTAAATAGCACTCAAGGAACGCAGAAAAATATATCTGAAATAACTATTATCATTATGGCTTCTCAAGATTCATTAGGTACTACCTTCCCGGGATTTGAAATCCGAGAATCAGGCAACCCAAAGGAATCCATTGGTTTAGTTAATGGCTATTATGACTTTGTGAAATTAGATGCGAAGCTTAAGGCTATTAGGCAACAATATCCGGACTTGCAAGATATCAGTATTGCTCCTTATGATGATGTCTTATATGATACCCTTATTAAGACCATTGACCTTTGCAGGGAAAATAATTTCCCCCATATTCATTATAAAGCTCCTCAGGTCAGATACTTTGCTCAGGAGGTTAAATGAATCAATCAAAGTATGCTCGTGGACTTAAACACCTTGTACCTAAAAGACATCAAGATGAATGGAGCTTATCTATCATATCTCTGGTTGACATTCTAACTATTCTCTTAGTCTTTTTACTGGCTAATGTATCAGTGGAAGGACAAAAATTTACTCAACCTAATCGGATGGCTTTTCCGGTGAGTATGAAAAAACGAGATTTGCTGGAGAAAAAAGGGACAACAGTAGTCCAAATCTATCCGGACCGAATTTTAATTGGAGATAGAGGAATATATTTTGGAACACTAAATGAATTTGCTAATGACCCGGTTAAAAGAATAGAAATACTGAAATATTTACAAACTACTGCTCTGCAAATTCTGGAGGATAAAGATGAATTCGGAAATCCCAGAACTCCTCCAACTCTACTTATTCAAGCAGATAGATCCATACCTTGCTGGTATATTACAGAATTTGTGAGTTTAGGCACCAGTGCTTATTATGAATATATCTATTTTGCTACTCTTCTGGATACTAATTGGCTTCAACATTCTGCATTATCCACCAGAAGGTAGAGGGAGATATAATGGCAAACAAAATTTTAACTTTAAAACTCTTTTATAAAGGAAAGCTTCTGGATACTATAGAACAAGGAAAGGACTTTACTAACAAATGGCATATAGGAAGTAGTAAATACCTTTCCTGGCAAGTTCTGGATGATTCAAACCAGTTCCCGCTTAAATTTAAAATCTTGATTAAAAAGGGTGGATATTATTATCTAAATCTTCCTCAGGGCTCAACTTTAACCTGCTGGAAAAATGATAATCCCGTGGATGCTAATTTCTTAAAACAAAATGGATTATTAGCAGATTCTCTATTAAAACTGGTTGATGATATGACTGGTATTGTTCAAGTTCATCCTGACTATTCTATTCAATATGAATTTATTGAACCTGTTAAAGTTATATTAACTCCTCAAGAAGCAGAAATAGTAAAACAAACAGCTCGTCCCGCTCCTCTTGCACCCGTAGATAGAACAACCAGAGTAGTAGTCATTCTAGCACTGGTTGCAGGAATTGCTTTTAGTATTTTCTACGATTTGAAATTAAAACCTGAAATGTATAGAGAGAAGACACTTTCCGAACTTTTAGCGGAAATAGAGAAAATTAGGGAAATAAAACCAGAAATATCTCAACTCCAGAGTCCCTCAACTCCTTTAGCTACTTTACCAGAAAAATCAATTACCTCTGAAAAAAATACTGGAACTACAAAGAGTGAAAAAGGTAAAGTCACAGGAAAAGGTGGTTCATCCATATCCTCTAGCACTCAAAGTATCTTTGGTAACCTTGGAACAATCTCTGGTACTTATGCTGGTGGTTCATCGCAATCTGTGGTAGGAGCTGCTGTTCTTTCTGGTTTTGTTACTGCAAGACCAGGTGTTAGAAGCGGAAGTGGTTCTATCGGTGGTAATGGAAGTGGCTCTGGTACTTTTCAACCCGGTGCTGCTGGTTTTGGTAGTAATAGCTCTTTTGATCCTAATGCCATAAATCGTTTTAATACTGCTAATGTTCCCTCTATAGTAAGTGGAACTGCTCCCGAAGGTGGTTCCTCTATGAAACCTTCTGGTTCAACTCAATATTACACTGGTTCTGCAGAAAAATTAAAACCCTTAGCTGTTGGTTCTTTCTCTTCAGTTCCTGATGTTCGCGCAGAAACAGAAAAAATAGTCAGCCAATCTTATAAAGCTCCTGAACCATCTAAAATTAAGGAACCTGCTGTTACCATAGTTAAACCATCAACAATCGTTGCAGGTGGAGATATCATATTCAATCAAGTTCGGTCTCGCAAAGGACAGATTGAACAGGCTTATAAAAGAAATGCAGCCATTAAAAAACAGAGCGGTTCTATAACTGTAATTCTTGATATTGCTTCTAACGGAACAGTACAAGCCACCATCATTCCGAATAGTGCTACTTTTACTGAAAGTTTCCTTAAGGAGATTAAGACCATTATTGAAAATTGGACATTTAGTGTTAGTCAGCCAACTACTTATAAATTCAAAATGAACCTCAGTCAGGGTTAAAAATGTCTTCAGTGCCATATCTAGTATTATTATAATGACATTCCAAAAAAGTTTATATAAATTAAGATAATTAATTAAAATGTGCATCTCATTTCTCTCTTATCTCCTATCTATCTGCAATATAAACAGAAAAGCAAGAAAGAGATAAGAGAGAGCCAGGATGGATTACTGTGGAAGTAAAGAAAATTAAATTATATTTCATAAAAGCACAGTTCTTCAGTTTAATTTCAAAACAAGTATTATAATTTTTTTATGCTTTTCTTCCAAACCTTATTTCTATTTCCAGCATTAGTATAACCTATTTTCCCTTCATAAGTGCAGGGTAATAGATAGAAAAAAAGATTTGACAAAAAATCGTTTAGATAAAATTTAGGATAAAAAGAAGCTGCTTGCTTCTGCCTTAATGCTAAGGTGCAGGTAAGGCTTAATTAAATATTATAATATACCAGAAAGCAGGCGGATTTCTTCCGCCTTTTTTCATTTCCGGTAAAAGGAGGTTCTTATAATCCGGATTAAACGTGGAAAGTCACGCACAAATGAAGTGGTGCCCAAAGAAAGAATTAATGAACAAATTACGGCAAACAAAGTTAGATTGATTGGTGCGGATGGAAAACAAGTTGGCATAGTAAGTCTAAAAGAAGCTTTGCATCGTGCAGAAGCTCAAGATTTAGATTTGGTGGAAATATCTCCTAATGCTGATCCGCCAGTATGCAGAATAATGGATTTTAGCAAATACTACTTTGAAAAAGAGAAAAAAGCTAAAGAAGCGCGAAAAAGACAGCATGAAATAGAGATTAAAGAAATCAAATTGGGACCTAATACAGAAGAGCATGATTACAATTTCAAAAAGAACAATGCCATCAAATTCCTTAAACAACACAACAAAGTTAAGTTTACCATCCGTTTTCGTGGTCGTCAGATGGCACATCAAGAACTTGGATTAAATGTATTAGAACGAATAAAAGCAGATTTAGGACATATTGCAGAAGCGGAAACAGAACCGGTTGCTGAACGGAATATGCTTTACATTATTATGTCTCCTAAGAAAGACATTGATCGTATTTTAGCAAAAATGGAGAAAGAAAAAGCTTCTTTAGAGGAACAGACGGTCCCGCCTATAAAAGATAAGGCTATTTCCTCAACCTCAGCTGAACCTAAAAAGTAAACCCTTAAATAAGTTACATCAAAAATAAATATAGAAATAAAGTAAGGAGACAAAGATGCCAAAAGTCAAAACCAGCAGCTCTGCTGCTAAAAGGTTTAAAGTTACTGGCACGGGCAAAATTTTGCGTCATCATGCCAAAAGTTCTCATATCAAAACCAAGAAATCTCCCAAGCTAAAACGCTATCTGCGTTCAGTTGACCTGGTCAGTAAAGCTGATAAAAAAAGAGTAAAAAGAATGCTGGGAATTTAAGGGAGGAATAAAATGCCAAGAGCAACCAATAATGTAGCAGCTCATAGAAGAAGAAAAAAATATTTAAAGGCTGCAAGAGGAAATTACGGAAGACGTAGCAATACTTATAGAATAGCACGACAAACTGTGGAGCGTGGATTAATTTTCTCTTTTGCTCACAGAAAACAGAAAAAAAGAGAATTCCGCCGCCTCTGGATTACTCGTATTAATGCTGCCTGTAGAAACAATGATATGACTTATAGCCAATTTATCAATGGCTTGCATAAAGCCAATATTGCCATAAATAGAAAGACCCTTGCTTATCTTGCCTGGCACGATAACGAAGCTTTTACCAGGCTTGTTGAAATAGCAAAAGAAGCTCAGTAATCCATTCTCTAAAGGATAAACAACTTGATGATAGATGACCAGCTAAAAAATATAGCTGAACAAGCAAAAATTGACCTCCAAGAATGTCGTAATCAGAACGATATCCTGAATATTAGAGCCAAGTATCTGGGGAAAAAGAGCATAGTAAACTCTCTATATTCTCAATTACGCAATTTGTCTGAGGAAGAAAGACCCGCTTTCGGCAAAAAGGTTAATGAACTCCGCAATGAACTGGAAAGAATGATTGAAGAAAAAGAAGAAGAATTAAAATTACAAATTGTAAATGCCTATGATTCTGTCCAGGTTTATGACCTCACTTTACCTGGTGTCTATTTCCCCCCAGGTTCCTTACATCCTTTAACCATCATCCGTAGAAAAATGGAAGATATATTTATAAGTTTGGGATTTCAAATTGCAGAGGGTCCAGATATTGAAGATGAATATCATAATTTTGATGCTTTAAACACCCCAGAAGACCATCCTTCAAGGAATCTTGCTGATACTTTCTACCTGGATAATGGTTATCTTTTGCGCACTCAAACCTCTACTGTGCAAGTAAGAATTATGGAAAGTTATCCACCTCCAATTTACATAATCTCACCTGGGCGTTGTTATCGTAATGACAAACCAGACCCTTCGCATTCTCCTGTTTTTCACCAGGTGGAAGGTTTAGTAGTTGATAAGGGTATTTCAATGGCTGATTTAAAGGACACCCTTCAATTTTTTGCTAAAGCTATATTCGGACCGGAAGTCAAATCCAGGATACGTCCTCATTTCTTTCCTTTCACTGAGCCAAGCGCTGAAATGGATATAAGTTGTGTGAGTTGTCAGGGTAAAGGATGCAGAATATGCAAAAATTCTGGTTGGTTAGAATTAGCTGGAGCTGGTATAGTTGACCCTAATGTTTTAGAGATGATGGGTATTGATGACCAGAAATATAGTGGTTATGCTTTTGGGATAGGAATTGAGAGAATCGCTATGCTGAAATATAATATTCCCGATATGCGGATTCTTTATGAGAATGATGTTCGGATGCTACGTCAATTCAGAAGGGAAATAATATGATTATATCCGCTCGCTGGCTCAGTAAATACATTGATTTACCCGAAACCTTTGAGGAGTTAGTTCAGACTTTAACCTTTACTGGAATAGAAGTTGAAGCAATAAAGGAAATACCAGCTTTACCAGAAACTGTGGTCACTGCTCGCATTCTTACATCAGAAAAAATACCTGGAACTGAACATCTTCAAATCTGTATGGTGGATTTTGGAAAAGGACCCCTCCAGGTTGTCTGCGGTGCTCCAAATTGTCATAGTGGATTAATCACTGTTTTTGCTCAAGTAGGCTCTAAATTGCCAGAAATGGAGATAAAAAAAACCACAATCCATAGTGTAGAATCTGAAGGTATGCTATGTTCTGAGAAAGAATTAGGAATCTCAGATAATCATTCTGGAATTATAGAACTCCCACCTGAAACTCCTATAGGGATTTCAATAAATGAAATCTTTGAACTTCCAGATAGCATTATAGAATTGGAGATAACTCCTAATCGTCCCGACCTTCTTGGCTATATTGGCATTGCTCGTGATCTGGCTGCTTCTTTAAATAAAAGATTAAAATTACCCTCATTAAGGAACTATCCTGGTGAAGAAGATCCTTCTATTAAATTAACTTTGCTTCTTCAGGAACCTCAAAAATGCCCTCGTTATACTGCAAGAATCATAGATGGAATCAGTATCAAAGAATCTCCCCTATGGCTAAAAATTGCTCTTATCAAATCCGGTCTAAGACCAATCAACAACATTGTTGACATCACAAATTATGTTATGCTGGAAACAGGTCAACCTTTGCATGCTTTTGATTATCATAAATTGTTGCCCATCAATCAGGAAAACTCCCATCCAGCCATAATAGTACGTAGAGCAAAAGCTGCTGAGGAATTTATTGCCCTGGATGGAAATTTATATCATCTGGATGAAGAAGATCTTGTCATTGCTGATGGTCAAAGACCTTCCGCTTTAGCAGGAATTATTGGGGGAAAAGATACTGCTATCAGCAATCAAACTACAACTATTGTTCTTGAATCCGCTAATTTCTCACCTTCCACTATTCGTAAATCATCCTTAAGACATAAAATTAGCACAGATTCCTCCTATCGTTTTGAAAGACATCTCAGTCCAGCTCATCTTGAAAAAGTAAGCAATAGGGCATTAGAACTCATTTTAAAAGTTGTAGGTGGAAGAGTTTGTAACGAACTTTATGACACTTATCCTGAACCTCAAAAACCTCTCTATCTTTCTGTGCGTCCTTCTCGTTTTGAGGAACTTATTGGTTATGAACTAGATGCCTCTCTTATAAAAAATTATCTTCAATCTTTAGGATTTCAATATATCCTATGTGGGCTCTGGCAAAAAGAACCTATTAATGAATATGAGCTTTTGCCTCAAGCAATAAGTCTTGATTTAGAAAAGAATGATAATCAGATTTTTTATGAAAATCCTCAAATGGCTCTATATTTTCAGATCCCTCCTTATCGGGTGGACATAACTCGTGAGGCAGATATAATTGAAGAACTGGCACGCCTGGATGGTTTTGATAAGATTCCCCAAAAAAAGATTATCCATCCCATTATGGACTGGCATGCTTATCATATTAAACATAGAATTGAAGATTACTTTCGCCAATCTGGATTTTATGAGATGATTAATCCGAGCTTTATTGACCCTATTAAATTAGAATATTTAGGAGAAGACAAAGCAGAATTAGAAAAAAAACTAATAAGAATCGTCAATCCACAAAGCAGCAATCAATCTTCTATGCGTACAACTTTACTTCCGCAATTGATGGATAATCTTCTCTACAATCTTAATCATAGTGAACGCAACTTAAAATTGATGGAATTGGGGAAATTATACTGGAAAGATGGTAATAAAAATTGCGAGACCTTGCATTTGACCGCTTTAATGACAGGATTAAATACTTTAGACCACTGGAAAGTAAAGAACGAACCTATTGATATATATAGTGTCAAAGGAGTGGTTGAGGGATTATTAGACCAATTAGGTATCACCATTGATGAAATGAAAAAGATTCAGCATCCCTGGCTGGTTGAAGCAGATAATCTTGCATATTTCAGCAAAGGCAATCTTTGTGCTTCGTTTGGAAAAATGAGGGTTAAGACCGCTGAGAAATTCAATATTGATATCATCACCTTAAAACAGGATATATGGGTCTTAGATTTTGAGATTAATACATTGATAGAATTAACCCGAACTTATAAAACCATATTTTCTCCTCTGCCAAAGTTTCCTGCGGTTATAAGAGATATTTCTTTTTTAATTAATCTTTCTATACCCTATTCAGATATTGTGAAATCCATACAACAGGTTGAACCTTATCTAATCAAAGATGTGAATATCTTTGATGAATACCGAGGTAAAAGCATTCCAGATGGATTGCGCAGTATATCTTTACATATAATTCTGCAGGATTATGAAAAAACATTGACAGAGGAACGAGTGGAACAAGTAATTGATTCTGTGATAAAAATGCTGGAAAATACCTGGCAGATTAAAATGAGGTAACTTTAAATGGAAAGTAATGTAATAAATTTGCAGGAAAAAATACAAAAACTTATTGACCAATATACGGCTGATAGAAAAAAATTAGAGCAGCTGGAAATAGAAAATAATAATCTTCGTGAAGAGAATCGTCAGCTTATGGAACAAATTGAAAACATTAACAAGTTCCATACTGGTTCTGAATCAAGAATTAAAGAGCTGGAAACTCAGGTAAAACATCTGGAAACACAATATAAGGAACTCCAGGATTCCCTGGCAGGATTGGAAGATATTGCATCTAATACTATCAACCAGATAGACCAGCTTATACCTGATTTAGATACTAAGAAAAAATAATGCAGTCTGTAGAAGTAGAGATTTTTGGACGTAAATTTCGGTTTCGTACTGATGACCCGGAACAAACTCAAGATATTGCCTCTACTATTAATAAAGAATTAAATACTCTGCAAGAACTTTACGAAAATCTTGACTTTACCAGACTATTACTTTTACTTGCTCTTAGAAAGCAAAATGAGATTATTTCCCTGCGAAAACAGAATCAGGAACTGGAAAAGAATCTGGAACGAGTAAATCAAATGGTAGAAAAAATCGTGGGGGAAATATAAATTATGACCTGCGGAACTCGTGATATGGGTTGCGGAAAAGCTAATAAAATTAAGGGAACCGAGCCATGGGTGGCATGCATGCCGGCTAGTCCCGGATCCATAAAACCCATAAGGTAGGTGCCCACCTTGTGCTTGGCTTTAACGGACAAGCATACACGGTTCTCGCGGGTCATTTATATCAATAGTGGAATAAATCCACTTAAATTGATTAAAGGAATTATATAATGCAATGGGATAAAGTTATTTGGTTAGCCATCGGATTGGCTGGGGGTCTTTTAATAGCTCTTATTATTTATCTGGCTAAGCGTAGAAGTTCTTTTCGTCTCATCTCTGAAGCTAAAAAAATAGCTGAAGAAATTAAAGAATCTGCTCATAAAGAAATTCAAAATGCTAAAAAAACCGCTATTTTGGATGCTAAAGAGGAATGGTTCAAACAAAAAAAATCAATGGAAGATGAACTAAAAGAGCGTCAAAAAGAACTTAGAGATCAGGAAAGAAAATACAACGAACGACTTAGCAACCTGGATAAACGTCTTGACGCCTTAGATAAAAAAGAAAGTAATCTTCTCGGACAGGAAAAGAAACTGAAATTCAAAGAAGAAGAAATCAATCGTAAATATCAGGAATGTGAACAATTCATCAACGCTCAGAAAGCAAAACTGGAAGAAATTGCAGGAATGAGTAGAGAACAAGCAATCCAACAATTACGGGAAGAATTAATCACTCAGGCTCGTCAGGTAGCTGCAAATGATGCAAAGGCAACTATAGAACAGATTAAACTGGATGCCGCAAAAAAGGCTTCCGAAATACTTTCTACCGCTATTCAGCGTCTTGCCGTTGATTATGTTTCTGAAACTACGGTGTCAGTGGTCCCTCTTCCTTCGGATGAAATGAAAGGCAGAATTATCGGACGGGAAGGTCGTAATATCCGTACTTTTGAAAAAGCTTCAGGGGTTGATTTAATCATTGATGATACACCGGAAGCAGTGGTTCTTTCCTGCTTTGATCCTGTAAGAAGAGAAATCGCACGTCTTTCCCTAGAAAGGCTTATTGTGGATGGAAGAATACATCCGGGACGAATTGAAGAAGTTATCGCCAAGACGAGTAAGGAGATGGAAGAAACTCTCATAAAAATTGGAGAAAAGGCTGTTCTGGACAATAATATACATAATATTTCAGCCAATCTGATTAAGATTCTGGGACGTTTAAACTATCGCACTTCTTATGGTCAGAATGTTCTAAAGCATTCAATGGAAACTGCCTGGATTTGTGGAATACTAGCAGCAGAACTGGGATTAGACCAGGAAATAGCTCGGAGAGCTGGACTTCTTCATGATATTGGGAAGGCAGTGGACCAGGAATTTGAAGGAACACATGCCATCATCGGAGCAAATATAGCTCGCAAGAATGGCGAAAGTAAAATCATCGTTAATGCCATTGAAGCGCATCACGAAGAAGTGGAGGCAATTTCTGTCTATGCAGCCTTAGTTCAGGCTGCCGATGCAATATCTGGTGCACGTCCCGGAGCTCGTAGAGAAATGCTGGAAACCTATATGCAGCGCTTAACTAAACTGGAAGAAATAGCTAATTCAGTTCAAGGTGTAAATAAATCTTATGCTATCCAGGCAGGAAGAGAATTGCGAATTATTGTAGAACCTACCCTGGTTGAGGATGCTCAAGCAGCACTTTTAGCCACAGAAATTGCAGCTCAAATTGAAAAAGAAGTTCAATATCCAGGCCAAATAAAAGTAACGGTGATTCGGGAGACCCGTCAGATTGCTATGGCAAAATGATGAAAGTGCTCTTTTTCGGTGATGTATTTGGTAAAGCAGGCAGAAGAATAGTTTGTGATTATCTTCCTGAGCTAAAAGAAGAATTTAATCCAGATTTTGTCATCCTTAATGGTGAAAATCTGGCTGATGGACGGGGCTTAACTGAAAAAACCTCTAAGATATTATTCAATGCTGGAGTAGATGTTATTACCGGTGGAAATCATCTCTGGGATAGAGCTGACAGCTGGGATTATATTAGAAATAATCACGCTATAATAAAACCTTTGAATTATCCTGTAGCAACACCCGGAAACCCATATTATACCATAGTTAATAATGGTAAAAGGCTCACTGTTATAAATCTTTGTGGACAGCTTTTTATGCCTCCAACTAATTCACCTTTTATAGCATTTGAAAGCTGGTTCAACTCAAATCATATAAATAATTCCTCCTGTATCCTGATTGATTTCCACTCTGAATCAACTTCTGAGAAACGTGCTTTCGGTTGGTTTGTTGATGGAAAGGTTTCAGCGGTTATTGGAACGCATACCCATATACAAACTGCCGATGAAGAAATTCTGCCTCAAGGAACTGCCTATATCACAGATGCTGGTATGACTGGAGCACATAACAGTGTGATTGGTGTAAAAAAGGAAATTATTATTGAGAAGTTCAGGCATTGTCTTCCCCTAAGATATGAATCTTCTGATCTTGGTCCGCAAATAAATGCAGTCTATTTAGAGTTGGATGATTTAACCCATAAAGCTCAAAAGATATTGCGTATCAGACGTCTCATTGAATATAAAAACAACATATATAATGAGGAATAATAGACTTGGAAAAGATATTATCGGGAAAGCCATTAGCTAAACTTATTCAATCAAAAATTAAATTCTTAATTGCCCAAGAGGGAATTCAACCTAAAATGTTTCTTATACAGGTGGGAGAAGATCCTGCTTCTTCTTACTATGTTCAAAATATCATTAATATCGGGAATAAATTAGGCTGTGAAGTTTTATATAATCAATATCCTGCAAATTTCACTCCAGAGGACTTATTAACAGTCCTGGATTATGCTAACACAGACCCTTCAATTAATGGTATTATGCTTCAAAAACCGCTACCTCCTTCTTTTGATGAATTGAAAATAGCTGAGTCCATTAACCCTCAAAAAGATATAGATTGTTTACATCCTATCAATCTGGGACATATTATATTAGAAAAAGATGGATTAGTTCCGTGCACTCCTTTAGCTGTTATATACATTTTAAGATATTATAAGATTGAGGTTGAAGGTAAGCACATCGTTATCATTGGACGAAGCAGTATAGTAGGTAAACCACTGGCAAATATGTTCCTCTGGAAAAAACCTTATGCTAATGCAACGGTTACAGTATGCCATAGTAGAACTATAAACTTAAAAGACCTAACCTGTTCTGCGGATATTCTTATTGCTGCTCTTGGTAAACCTTCTTTTGTTAAGGAAGAAATGATTAAACCTGAAAGTGTCTTGATTGATGTTGGAATCAATCAGATTACGGATAAGGATGGTAATCAAATCTATGTTGGCGATATAGATTATAATTCTTGCTTTGATAAAGTGAATGCAATTACCCCCGTACCTGGTGGAATTGGTTCTGTAACAACTTCTTTACTCTTTCTAAATTTATTAAAAGCTTGTTTTACTGCTCGCCATATTAATAAATCTATTGACGATTTTCTTAATTACATTTTGTTTGAATAAATGAATATTATAAGTCAAAAACCCTTGGGAGGTATGATGCTAAAGAAGAGTAATAGACTCTTAATAATGACCATTTTGGTTTCCATAACTCTGCTTGTCTTAACTGGTTGTGGTAAATCTGGTCATAAATTTGCCAATCAAGAACCCAATATCAGAATAACCTCATATGAAGGTTATGATAATTCTGAACTGCTTCAAAACTATGCAGATTCTCTTTTTATTTTTCAACAAAAGATTTTCTGGAGTGCGAGTGATCCTGATGGAGTAATTACTGGCTTTGCTTATCGTGTCAAAGATCAAAATGGTAATCCTGTATCTACACCAGGTAATGAATATATTGACTTGAATGGTGAGGTTACTCCTCAAAATGTTATTGATAGATTTGGAACAGGTTGGGTGCTCCATTATAAACCTAATGCAGATCAAAGCATTCCTCTAAGTGACCCTAATGCCAGGAGGACTATCTGGACTTCTGCCAAATATGCAGTAATTAACTTCCCTGCTGCTGATGAGAATGGCAATCCTTTAACTAAAGAAAGTACTTTTGAGGTTATTGCAATTGATAATAGGGGTGGTATTACTCCTGTTGATCCTAACTTCCCACATAGAAGTATTGCCTGGAGAAACTTTAAAACAACATCTCAAAGACCTACTTGTTTCTTAAGTACTACCAAGGGCAACCCCAATGGTGGAGAAGTTGGCTCTGGAATTCGTTTATCTTTCATAATGAAAGATGAACTTAATCCCTCTGTTCCTGCTATACCTTACAAATTTGAATTTAAAATAATCAAACTTAGTCCTGATACTACTAATGTTGAAGTTATAAGTGAAAGTGACTGGTTTGATACCTCTATTTCTCCTAATGATACTAATATCAATAGATTTCTTTTAACTAAATATACTACTCCTTCTTTGAGTTATGACATTGAAGATGATGTTGTAAACTCAGTAACTAAAATAGTAGCTCGTGCTTATAATATGGGAGGAGTTGTCTCTGAATTAGATGGCTCTTCTTATATCACTTTTAAGGTTAAAGCTGGATTCCGACCCAAAACTTTAATCTATAGCCAGCGTTGCTATGCTTTAGGACAAAACCACTTTGTAGATTATTACGATGATTCTTCAGCAGAAGTTATGCCTTTTACAATATCTTCTGGTGTACAGCGCTATGCTACTCATTTCTTCGTAGATATGGACAGCACTTTAACTGCATTAAATAGCTCTAATATAAAAGTTTGGTTACGCTGGGGATGGCATGGCGAATATGGAAGCATACTAGCTTCTGGCGGTTATAATGTTACTGATAACCCTTATGATAAAAAGATTGACTATCTACTTGATAGACGAACTAATAAGAATTACTATTCTGAAATTACTCATTTTGACATTAGGTTAGATGGCGAACCTTATAATTATCCCCCACTTGCTAATGATCCAAACGCCCATCAGGTAGATGTACATGCTGATGGGCATACAACAGTTTGGCTTAGATTACCATTATATTCTCCCCTAGGACAAACTTTAGTTCTGACTTCACTTGCCAGCGGACTTCATACCCTTGAAGTTCGTTGTGTTGACCTTCAAGGTGAAGTAGATCCTTACCCAGCAGTATTCCAATTTAAGCTTGTGGATACTATCCCTACCGCTAATCGCAATGGTATTCTTATTATAGATGATGATCAAAATAGTAATTTAATTGCACCTGATGAAATTCTCCGCGCTAAATATGAAGCTATGCTCGCTGATTATAATGGACCTAAAGATTTTATTAAAAGAACAATTCCCAATGTACCGGGAGATACTTATGAAGATCTATCTTTACGGCACCTTGCGCCTTCTGATTTACAAAAATATAAACTGGTTATTTATCATAGTGATAATGTAAATGATTTTGGGAACTTAAAGCTTGAAAATGATGGATTAACTCTTTATCTCAGATCCGGTGGGAATCTTATTATTTCTTCAACCAGCCAGCTATCTTCTAATCTTGCTGCTTTTGTTGATGTTAAACAAAAAACTATTCTTAGTTATCTTGGGGTACCTTATACTTCACCTCCTGCCAAATTCTTAAGTAGTGCTTTACATATCAATCCTTTCTTCCAGCAAGCACTCGGACAAAATGGTTATCCTAATGTACATCTCCAGTATACTGCTGCAAATCCAAGCTTTGCTAGTTTAGTAAATACTTATCAGGGCTTGGCTACTGTAACTTATTTCCCGAATATTAATCCCACTGCTACCGCTATCTATAGAATGGGAATAAAACCTGTTGGTTATACTCCAAGTGGACCTACCCAAGAACAATTTAATACTTATAATAATCAAATTATAGGAATACGCAGTGTGACAGGTTCTTCTCATTGTTATACCTTCGGTTTCCCGCTCTCTTATATGTATACACCGGATGTAAAAGCAATGATGAATAAAATCTTATCTGAAATAATGTAACATAATATCCCCCATCCTCTAAAAAACCGGCTCGATCCCTAAAACCGAGCCGGTTTCTTTTATGAAAAATAAAAACTTTCTTCCTCAATTTCTAAAATTGATTTAATTTTATTAAAGCACTATCAGTAAGAAAATGCACTATCTCATTGTTTTTCCGACTGATATGTATTATTTTGTCCCTAAACTCTTACTTGTCTCTCTCTTAACACTTTACATAAAAAAGAGACAGGAGAGAGACAGGATACTCTCAGATTAATCTAAAGGATAAAGCGTAGTAATTATTTGCTAAAAATGATAGAATAATTTAAGAGAAATAACCGGATAAAATCGCATTTTCTTTCTACTAATATTTATTAATTGGAAAAGTTGAAACCTGAATTTTCTGACTTGTGCTTCCTTTAGTTATGATATATAAAAATACATATCTTTGTAATGAACAATTCGGCTATATTAAGAAACGATTATACATTGAATAAGCTTAATATCCCTTCAATATAAATACTCGTGCATTTAACTTGACAAAAAACACTTATTAAGAAGAAAGATAAAGTTATAATTATGATTAGAGCGCTGATTAGAACAAAATTATATAATCTGAACCAGCTGGCAGATAGAATTAAATTTTGTCAGAACCTATATTTAAGAGGTAAACTATGTTGAAAGATAAGAAGTTTGAAGTAAAACTGGATGAAGAATTTCCTCCAGATCCAGTTTTTGACCCCCAGTATAGACGTGCTCCTCATAGAGGATTAAGTTTAACACCTTCTGAGATAACATTAGCAGTTAAAAATGCTTTGCGTTATGTCCCTTCAGAATGGCATTCTCGTCTGGCACCTGAATTTCTGGAAGAATTATTGACCAGAGGAAGAATCTATGCCTATCGTTTCCGTCCTCAGGGAAGAATTTGGGGTCGTCCAATTGACTCATATAAGGGCATCACGCCAGCTCGTGGTATCCAGGTAATGATTGATAACAATCTGGATTTTGAGGTCGCTCTCTACCCTTATGAACTGGTTACTTACGGAGAAAGCGGACAGGTTTGTCAAAATTGGATGCAATATCGTCTTATCAAAAAATATTTAGAAGTAATGACAGAAGAGCAAACTCTGGTAGTGCAATCCGGACATCCTTTAGGGTTATTTCCATCCCGCAAAGAAGCTCCCAGAGTGATTTCTACTAATGGTATTGTTATAGGAAAATGGGATAATCCTGAAGAATTTCAGCGACTTACTGCTCTTGGAGTGGCAAATTATGGACAAATGACTGCTGGTGGATGGATGTATATAGGACCCCAAGGAATTGTTCATGGCACTTACATAACTCTGCTCAATGCTGGAAGAAAATATTTAGGTATTCCTTCAGATAAAGACTTACGAGGAGTGCTCTTTATATCTTCTGGTTTAGGTGGAATGAGTGGTGCACAACCTAAGGCAGTAGAAATTGCTAAAGGTATAGGTGTAATCGCTGAAGTAGATTATAGTCGCATAGAAACCAGATTAAAACAAGGATGGGTAAAAAAAGTTTCCAGTAATCTGGATGAAATCTTTCAATGGGTAGATGAACATCGTCGGACCAAAGAACCAATATCTATTGCCTACTATGGAAACATAGTTGACCTTCTGGAATATGTGGATAAACATAATATAAAAGCCGAATTACTTTCCGACCAGACATCCTGTCACGCTGTTTATGAAGGTGGTTATACTCCTGCTGGTTTAACTTTTGAAGAAGGCAGAGCCCTGCTTGCTTCCCATCCAGAGGAATTTCGTAAATGTGTGGATGCTTCTTTAAAGCGGCATTTTCAGGTTATCAAAAAACTGTGTAATAAAGGTGCAAAATTCTGGGATTATGGAAATAGTTTTATGGCTTCAGTTTTCGAAGCTGGAGAACACAGCATTGCTCGCAATGGTATAGATACAAGTGAAGGCTTTATCTTTCCATCCTATGTAGAAGATATTATGGGTCCTCTTTGCTTTGATTTTGGTTATGGACCCTATAGATGGGTTTGTTTGAGTGGAAAAGATAGCGATTTACATCTAACTGACCAGGTTGCTGCCGAAATAATTGACCCTAATAGAAATACTATGGATAAAGATAATCATTACTGGATAACACACGCAGAAGAGAATAATCTGGTTGTTGGAACTAAAGCTCGTATTCTTTATGCGGATGAAGAAGAAAGAATCCGCATTGCTTTACGCTTTAATCAGCTTATTAGAGAAGGAAAACTCGGTCCGGTTATGATAGGGAGAGACCATCATGATACCGGAGGCACAGATTCTCCATTCCGTGAAACGGCAAATATCAAAGACGGAAGCAACCGGATGGCAGATATGGCAGCTCATTGTTTTGCTGGAAATGCAGCTCGTGGTTTGACTATGGTGGTTCTTTCAAATGGTGGAGGCGTTGGAGTCGGAAAAGCTTTTAATAGCGGAAATGGCATTGTTCTTGATGGAAGCGAATATATAGATAATGTTATTAAATCAGGATTATCCTGGGATGTTATGGGAGGTGTAGGCAGAAGAAACTGGGCAAGAAATGAAAATGCTATGAAGACTGTACAAAACTGGAATGAGGTTCATTCTGATGAAGGACATATCACAATGCCCGAAAATATTGATGATGAAATGGTAAATGATATAGTAGTAAAAAGACTCCAAAAATAAAAACTAATGAGGATATATTGATGTTAAACCAGTTTATCCGAATGATGAAGGCAGAGTCCATCCCTGAAAGTGTAATTCGCACTTTCTGTATCTATTATAATCAACTGGTTAAGGGAGAAAAAGGTCTTGTTCCTTCTTCCGAAATCAGTCCTCCAAGAGAAGATAATCTGCTTGATTATTCTTCTCTAAATGATTATAGAAAACAATCTATGCTAAAACAGATAGTGATGATTAAACTGAATGGTGGCCTGGGGACAAGTATGGGATTAAGTGCAGCAAAAAGCCTTTTACCAGTCAAAGGAAATATGAATTTTCTGGATATTATCGTCCGTCAGATTCTAGCTTTACGAATTGCTACTGGATATGAAGTGACTTTAATGTTTATGAACAGTTTTCACACTGATGAAGATACTAAAAAATATCTCCAGAAATACCCCGACCTGGAAAAACAACCACTGCCCATTACTTTTCAGCAGAATAAGTTTCCCCGCATTCGGCAGGATAATCTAAAACCCTATGATAATCCTGACTTCAAAAAAAGATGGAATCCTCCCGGACATGGAGATTTATATGCTACATTGAATTGTACTGGACTTCTGGACAAAATGATTGATGCAGGATTCCGCTACATTTTTGTCTCCAATTCAGATAACCTGGGAGCTACAGTTGATCCAGCTATTCCTTCATATATGGCAGCCAATGGCCTTCATTTTGTTATGGAAGTATGTCATAGAACTGAAATGGATAAAAAAGGGGGACACCTCTGTGAAGATAAAAATGGACAATTGATGCTTAGAGAAATAGCTCAATGTCCTGAAGAAGAATTATCCGAATTTCAAAATATTGAGCTTTATAAGTATTTTAACACTAATAATCTCTGGATAGACCTCAAAGCATTACAGTGGTACTTATTAACTGGTGATGGAACAATGTTATTACCACTAATTGTTAATCCTAAGGTGGTAGATGGGACGCCCATCTATCAACTGGAAACAGCAATGGGTGCAGCTATCAGTCTCTTTAAAAATGCTCTTGCTGTTGTAGTCCCCCGAACTCGTTTCTCTCCAGTAAAGAAGAATAATGACCTACTGGCTATCTGGTCTGATTTATATGAATTAAACGACCAGTATCATATAGTCCTAAGACAGGGAATTGAAAAAGTCCCTCCTATAGAGCTTGATGAAAGATATTATGGAAATATAAACCAGATGATGGAACATTTTAAAGATGGAATCCCTTCTCTGATTCGCTGTAAGGAACTAAAAATTACCGGTGATATAAGCTTTGGAGAAGATGTTATCTGTGAAGGGAAAGTGAGTCTTTATGCTGACCATCCAGTTTATATTAAAAGCAAGATATTAACCGGTGAAATTGTTTTTAACTAAAAAATGATGAATTCTATCTCTAAATTACCCGACCTAAAACTCTCTTTAATTGTAGCTATGGATCGCAATGGCTTAATTGGATACAAAAATCATATTCCCTGGCGAATACCTGAAGACCTGGCATATTTCCGGAAAAAGACCTTAAATCATACAGTGATTATGGGAAAGAATACCTGGATGTCTCTGGGAAATACTTTAGATCAAAGGGTGAACATAATTCTTACTCACGACCATAATTTTTATGTTCCAGGGGCAATAGTTTGTCATAATGTCACTGAATGCCTCCAACATTGTAAACCTGATGAGGAGGTCTTTGTCATCGGTGGAAGCCAGATATTCAAATTATTCCTTCCACTCATCTCAAAAATGTATATAACTCGTATAGATGCAGAATTTGAAGGAGATACCTGGTTTCCTGAAATTAACTGGGATGAATGGGAACTGATTTTCTTTGAACAGAAAAAAAGTAAAACTGGCTATTTGCTGACCATTTCTGAATATGTTCGTAAAGATGAAAATTGGAAGCCCGAACTACCTGTGGAATAGGAATCGTTCAGCATTTTTGCCTGAAAAATATCTTGTATTTTGATATATTAATGAAATTAAAAGAATTTTAAGATGGATATGGGAAATGAAACTATATAAAATTTCTGCGATTTTAATACTTGTAGCCATTCTTTTTGGAGGTTGCGGTCAAGCTGTTCAATCCAGTAAAGTTCAAGTTAGGTTTTGGCACGGATTGAGTGGTCCACTAGGTGATGTATTAAATGATATGATAATGGAATTCAATCGCACTCACAAAGATATTGAAATCATCACCAATCCTATCAGCAGCTATACTGCCTTATCTCAAAAACTTTCTGCTGCTCTTCAAGTGGGTAAACAGCCAGACCTGGCACAAGTTTTTGAATCCTGGGCAGCAAAATATCAGGAAGATAATGTGCTGGTTAGTATTGATAGCCTCATTGCGGTTGATCCTGATATGACTGAAGAAGATTTAAATGATTTCTATCCCGTTTTTATGAATTCAATAACCTATAAAGGGAAAAAATGGTCGTTCCCGTTCAATAAAAGCGTTCGTGCTTACTTTTATAATAAAGATGCTTTTTACCGTGCTGGTTTAGACCCCTACTATTTTCCTGCTACCTGGCAGGAATTTCGGGAATACTGTAAACTACTCACTTCACCTCAAGATGATATTTATGGCGCAAATTTTACGGTCAATGAATGGCAATTTGTTAATCTCATCCATCAGGCTGGTGGTACTATAATGGATGAGAATAACCGCCCTGTTCTGAATAGTAAGTACGGTTTAGAGGCATTAAATTATATTCTTACCTTAGTGAATGTGGATAAAACCGCTAAATCTACTAAAGAAATGGATGGACAGAATGCCTTTCTCGCAGGAAAAGTTGCTATGTATGAAGGTTCCAGCGTCTCTATCACCTATATGCGTCAACAACCCATCAATTTTGCTGTTGGCTATGCACCACTTCCTACTTATAGAACCAAGAAAAGTGCTATAAGTGGAACTAATATTGTGATCTTCAAAAGTGGTAATCCCAAGAAAGAAAAAGCTGCCTGGGAATTCATAAAATGGTTCACTTCTACTGAAAGAACTGCAGAATGGAGCGCTCGCACTTGTTATATGCCTTTAAGAAAAAGTGCTATGCAAACGAAGACTATCCAGGATTTTCTGGGTGAAAATCCTCAGTTTAAAGGTATATATGCACAACTGGAAGATGCCATTTTTGAACCGCAACATCCCGCCTGGTTCGTAGGACGAGATGAACTTAAAAAAAGTCTGGAAAAAGCCACTGCAGGAATTCTTACTCCTCAACAGGCACTGGATGAAGTAGCAGCTAAGCTTGAAGAACTCGTTAAAGAAGAAGAACAAAAGCAAAAACAATAATAAAGTTCTATTGCTCTTCTTAACATCCTTGATATTGTCCAGTTAAGAATGCAAAATAAGCTTGACAATCATTTGTTAAATTTAAATAGAGTTCACAATATGCCGAAGTGGTGAAATAGGTAGACGCAGTGGACTCAAAATCCACCGGGCTTTTAGCCCGTGCCGGTTCGATTCCGGCCTTCGGCACCATTAACTAAGTGGAGCGATTAAGTTCTTAAAAAGTTGATACAAACCCGCATTATTTGTAGAACGAGTTAGTAAAATAATTTTGATTGGGGTATTTTCTTCCCCTGAACTCATAATCATAAAAAAATAACCCAGGGTTATTTAATGCTCTGAGTTGACGGATATCTTTTTTGGAGGTATGATGTCCAAATATACTATATTAATCCTGGCAGCATTGTTGATACTAATGAACCTGCCCTTCACTCTGGATGCAATTTCCCAGGGTGCATTACTATTTCTCACTTTTGAACCTGGTGCTCGTGCTAATGCCCTTGGTCGTGCCTATTCAGCTGTAACTGATGATGCTTATGCTGCCTGGTGGAATCCAGGTGCCACCGCATTCAATCGTAAAACACAATTGGCGGGAACTCATATACCCTGGCTACAAGGAGCTGGTGGTGGTTTTGACGATATGTTCTATGAATATTTAGGTTTCAACCACTACTTCAAAGATATCGGTAATGTGAATGTGCAATTTATCTTACTGGATGCTGGAACTCAGGAACAAACCGATGAACAAGGTAATACACTAGGGTCTTTTCACAGCTTTGATTTTGCTGGAGGTGCAGGTTATAGTTATGAAGTTATACCAGAACATTTAGGCGTAGGTGGAAACTTTAAGCTTGTCTATAGTTATTTAGGACCTGGCACTGGTAACACTGAGGATGAAGGTAAAGCTTTTACCTTTGCCTTTGATGTGGGGGCAAAATATCAGGATCTCGGAGTTAATGGATTGGATCTCGCCCTGGCTATTCAAAATATCGGTCCTAATGTGACCTATGTGGATGAATCTCAGTCGGATCCCTTACCTATGACTTTTCGTTTAGGTGCATCATATCAAATTCTAGATAAACCAATGAATAAACTGATTGTCTCTGCTGAAGCCAGTAAAATACTTGCTAATGATGACCCCCTATTTAAACGTTTCATAACTGGCTGGGAACACCTTGATGAGACAATGTATGGAATTGGGGCAGAATATACCTATCTTAATCTGATTTCTCTGAGAGGTGGATATTTTGCTGACCCTGCAGGAAGTATTGTTGGTCCCAGTTTTGGCGCTGGTATTCAATACACCTTCAGTAAAAAATACAAGCTAACTGCTGATTTTGGTATGATAACTGCTGGTGAACTGACAGATTATAACAAAGTATTCTCTTTAGGTTTTGAGTTCTGATTAATAGAAAAATATTCCTTTCAGTTTCCTCGGGATTATTCCTGGGGAAACTGAAACTCAAATTTCTTCTGAGAGCTGAGTTAATATCTCTATTTCTAATATATTCCACTTTATTATGTGGTGAGAAACTTAACCTGAGCAAATATTATCCCACTCATCCACCTAAAGCTCATCCCTATATAGAATTACTTAATAAACAGCCAGGAAAGAGCTTAGATAAAAACAAAGATAGCTATAACAAGCTGTTAGTGATTCTGGTTGATTTTCAAGAAGAAATACCAGATGACCCCAACACTACAGGAAATGGAAAGTTTCAGCTTGAACCTGATCCTAACTATCTTTACAGTATTGGAAGCCCTCCACATAATCGTAAATATTTTCAGGACAACCTGGAGGCATTGAGATACTATTATCTTGCTGCTACAGCTGGTTTTTTTAATCTGGAATATGATGTCTATCCTGTAGAGGGAGCTTATAATTTACCCCATACTCTGGGTTATTATAATCCACCTTCAGCTTCTAGCGACACTTTTGTTTCCAGAATGGAAGAATATTTCAGAGATGCCTTTACTACAGCAGATAATATTTCTCCTGAAATAGATTTTTCTGCTTATAGTCATTTTATGATTATTCATGCTGGTTCAGATTGGCAGCATGATATATTATCCGACACACCTTCAGACCTTCCTTCTTTTTTTATCAGTGTGGGAACTGGAAAAGAAGTTCCTGTAGATGATGGTTCCATTCTTATTAGTAGTGCCTGCAATGTGCCTTCTACAATATCTCAGGATTTTATTGATGATGTATATGATGGAACAGTCATCCATTCGGGTTATGGAGCACTAAATGCGGTTATGGCTCATGAATTTGGACACTCTATCGGGTTAGTAGACCTCTATAATGTCTATAATTGGCAACCAATGGTTGGTGTTTTTGATATTATGGATAGTGGAGGTTCTGGAGTCCTAATGGATGAACTTGAGGATGGAACTTATGTAATGCTGGAAGGTGGATTGCCTGTTCTTCCTGGAGCCTGGTCTCGTACTTTAATCTGTGAGGATTTTCTTAAAGCACAAGGTTTATTATTGGATCTGGAAGAAATACCACTTCATACACCTATCTCAATTTCTGCCAGTAGCTGGAAACAGTCTGGAAATGCATTTACACCTCAGATTCTTCGTTTACCTCTATCCTCTACAGAATATATCCTGGTAGAAAATAGAAGTGTAGACCCTGATGGCGATGGAGCAACTGCAGTTTTTGCAAACGAAGATAAAAGAGTTATTCTCTATCCTACGGCTATTGAGGACCCGGATAATATACCCACTTACGAATATGATTATCTATTGCCCTCTTTCCAGAAAGCAGACGGTTCTGCTATGGGAGGAGGTTTCCTGGTCTGGCACATCAATAATGATGTGATATACAATCAAGGAGTTTGGGATAACGAGGGAAATTTCTTTTCCAACTATCAGAATAATTCTGTTAATACCCGATTCTCTCTTAGAGGAGTAGAAATAATAGAAGCTGATAATCTACCTGATATAGGTTATCCTTATTCCTGGTACTGGACTGGCACCCAATACGAATATTTTTATGCTCACAAACCGTTACTTGATTCTGATGGCTTTTTTCTTCACTGGACTCAAGAACCCTGGAAACCCGCATTAAATAGCGATACAAAACCTCCCTTAAAAGATAGTCAAGATATGGGCTCACTCTACTGGCTAAATAATATGGGAAATCCTTCCAGAGATATGAATATAACTATATGTTCTGGTAATTTTGATAGCACTCAAATCTTTGATTATTCAGAGTCCAGTATAATCACTGCTCCCTTAATTAAATCAAGTTTCAGCGATTTTAATATCCCTCTCTTGATGGACGATTCCATCCATCTACTTTCTTATTCAGATAGCAACTGGAGTGACTTGATGGGCAGTTTCTCCTGGAATAATCAAGCTATAGATTTCCCTATAACTACTGCAGATCAAGATGGGAATGGATATCAAGAATTAGTTCTGGTACATCAAAATATTCTGGAACTTATTCAATTTTCCCAAGATGATTTGGAGAGCTCCTCTATAAGCTTTTCAGAACCCATTACGATAGCTCCTATTTCTTTTTCTAATCATATATTTGTAAGCACCCAGAATACTCTCTCTTCAGTTAATAATAATCAAATAGTAAAAACTATTCCTTTACAAAATGTTAAAAGACTTGGAGTCTTTAAGGACAAGCTTATCGCTATTTGCCCTGATCTTTTGTTTATAATAGATCCAAGTTCTTTAACGGTAGAAGAAGAAATAGAATTACCAGAACCATTTGGTGTTTATGAACCAGTAACTTTTTGTCCTCTAACAGAAAATAACGCTATGCTATTTCTTATGTCTAATATAGGAAATATTTATAGATATATGACTGGAAATTTGGAGAAGATTTATTTGGCAAAACCAAAGGAACATCCCACGCAATTGGGACTAACTAATTATAAAAGTGGAGAAACTTCCATATGTCCTGTTTTGTTCTGGGGTAGTGCTAATAAAATCTATGCGGTAACCTTTGACGGTTCATTACTTAATGGTTTCCCCTATAATGCCTCTCCTTTCCTTTTTGAACCTGAAGCTCAACTTCTTGCTTTGCAAACAGAGTCCTATCCAATTTTATATCTCCCCATTTCCCAAAGAGGCTATCTGGCATTTTCACCTCAAGATGGGATTTTGTGGCAATCTTCTTTACTTGCAAATAATGAAATAGAAAATTCCTTTTTGACTTTGCTGGAAGATAATCAAAAATCTTACCATCTCTACTGGTATTATTCGGATGCTAAGGGGAAAATATTTATACAAGGAAAAAATGCTTTAACTTCGGAAACTCAAATTTGCTGGAATGGGTTTCGTAATCAAGGAAATGGTACTCTTTATGGAGACTTTAACCTTTCTTATCCTGTTCCTTCTTTTAATGCCTATATTTTCCCCAATCCTGTAAAAGGAGATAATTTTAGAGTACGGATTGAGAACTTCAATCAAACCGTCAAACTTCATCTTTATAATATCAATGCCGATTTAATTAAGAGTGAAACCATTCTTGCTGATGGCAATCTTCAGCGAGATATAATTATTGACAGTAAGCACCTATCTTCTGGAGTATATATTTTGCAGATGCAATGCGGAAATAAACATAAAACTATAAAGTTTGCTGTTCAAAAGTAATTAAGAGGAGGAGAAATGAAGAAGTTTTTATTAATTATAATTTGCCTCGTGCTCCTATCAACTCTTTTAGGACAAAGTATAGATGATCTGATCTTCCAGGAAAATAATAAAGGCAATGATGAGGACATTATAAAAGTTAATTTTCAAAAAAAAGATGCACGATTAGCTATGCTATATTCAGCTATTTTACCTGGAGCAGGACAATTTTATGCAAAACCTTCAGCCGTTATTACCTATATTTTCCCGGTTCTGGAAATTGCTATGATTGGAGGGATGATTTATTTTGACCAGCAAGGAGATTCTAAAACAAAAAATTATGAAAATTATGCCAATAGCGAGATAGTTACTCACACCTTCAATTATACTGTTGGCGGAAATGATTATTCTTATACCTATACCGGTACTCGCTATAGACGAGACTATCAAAATAATGTGCAAGAAGTTCTAAAAAATATCAATGCTTTTGATATCTATGATGATACTTTTTTCCGTTTAGATCAATCGGATACTCAACATTTTTACGAGGATATAGGAAAATACAACAAATATATCTTTGGCTGGGCAGATTGGTATCATCGCTTTGCCACAGATCCTACTTCTGGAGACGGAACCTTTATTATGGATGACCCTGCTTATGAAAATCTCTGGGTTTTTACTGGTAGCACAGACCCTCAATTAATCCAGAATAGACGCTGGTATCAGAATTATACCGTGGAAGACTTTATGAATGGAGACCTATCTCATCCTATATCTCCCAAGGACCCGGAAGCTTCACTCTGGCGTCAGGAATATATAAAGATGAGAAAAGATGCAAACAAGCAATATACCTATTCTAATTATTTCACTCTTGGGTTAGCAGCAAATCATATCATTTCTGCTATTGATGCCTATATTATGACCAATAAGATTAATCGTACAGCTATCACAAAAAATGATAAGGTACAGATGTATTACTATACTGATGTTTCCAATAATAGTCTAACACCCACTTTAGCTTTAAGAGTAAACTTTTAAATTTATAATGAAACGCTTTATCTTCTTTCTTCTAATTCTTTCTATAGTACCCTTAGCTGCATTGCCAAAATTGAGTTATTCTGCTGCTTCTGCTATCTTACCTGGAACAGGAGAACTCGCACTTGGGAAAACAACTCGTGGTGCTATTATGCTCAGTACCGATATACTGGTCTGGAGTTCCTTTTTTGCCCTGGAAAAGGAAAAGGACAATCTAACTGATACCTATAAACAATATGCAGTGGTTTATGCTGGAGCTAGATCAGGGATGCCTGAAAGTTATTATCAAAATCTACAAAATTATATAAGCAGTGATGATTTTAACCGATATGAGGAACTTTTTGCCCGTAATTATTATTTAATTTATTCCTATAACCCAGAAGGATATGAGGAATATATTTTAGCTAATACCTATAGCGATGAAGAAAGCTGGAGCTGGCAAAATCAGACCTATCAAGACCATTATAAAAAGTTACGCAGAAGAACTCAAAAAGCTAAAATCTATCAAAATCTTAGTGTCGGAGCTTTGGTCCTGAATCGGGTTGTCAGTGTCATAGATGTTTCTCTTATTAATAAAAAAACAAATAGACCTCTATCCATCTATTTTACTCCTACTTCCAATAATGGTCTAATGTTCAATGTCCAGCTGGAGTATTGATGTTTAAGCAATTTAAAGTAACTATCTCCATAATCCTTTTACTATTGTTGCTAACTGTTTCTCTTGCTGCAGAAAGTCGGGGTTTAAAAGTCTTAAAATCTATGGTAGTACCCGGTTTAACACAAATACAGGATGGTAGAAATTATGGCTATGCAATGCTTTCAGCAGAAGCAGGTATCATTTCTAGTCTATTTTATTTTAATGCAGAAGAAGATCTCCGAGCTCAAAAATACTACGAATATGCTATCAAATTTGCTCATATAGAACCTGGTAAATATGATGACCAATACTTCAGAAATTTAAGCCGTTATAATAGTAGTGGATTTGAAGCAGGTGGATATAATGCTAAAATCAGAGAAGAAGCTATGCAATTATATCCCAATGATCCCATCCAACAACAAATATATATTGATGAACATTGCTATCCAGATGAATATAGCTGGAACTGGGATAGTTTGGAACACCGTCGTCACTATAGTAAACTACGTATACAGACTAGAGACCTTCAGAACTATGGAAAATTGACTATGGGAGTACTCATAGTAAATCATATAATCAGTGGAATAGATGCGCTACGCTATACCGGTAAAGAAATTAATCCTCAAGTTTATCTAGATATAAAAGATAATCAACCTATCTTAATGTTTACTTATAAGTGGTAAGTAGTATTGATCATTTTATAAATGCTGAATTTAGTTAAAGGTAGAAATTAATAAAATGTCAGATTATTTGCTTCAACTGTTTGACGATAACAACACTGTTTTAAAAATTCAAAAGCGTTTACCCTATCTTTTCCAACTTGCTGAATTGGAAAGCTCAAGAGCTGGAAAAATAGGAATGGAAGTTGGTTCTTTAAGAGAAAAAATCATTGTAGCTCTACTAATATATCTATTTGGTGAAAAAAATGTAGAAACTGAACTAGCTATAACTGAGCCAGAATTAGATGTTAAACTTTATGGTAATCCAATTTCAATAAAGACAATAACTGATTCAAAAATACGGGGTATTAAACTTATCTGGACAGTTGATGCATTAAAGTCAAAAGAGTTCCTTAATAGCTATCAACCTAAATGCGATATTCTTCTTGTTCAGATAAATTGGAATAATTATGGTGGATTTTATTATATTCCTTTAAGTGTTCAAAAGTCGGTATTTGATAAAATTGGAAGAGAAAAATATATAAAGCTTCCAAAAGCAGGTACTAATCCAAGAGGTATAGAACTTACAGGAGAAGCTCTAGATAATCTATTCAAGGACCAGAATAGTAAATCTATTTCTATTTTCTGGTACCGAACTGAAATCTTTTATAACCCTTATAAAAGGTGGATTGATTTATGGATGGAGGATTAAAATGATTAATAAAAATAATAGAAATGGAACTAGAACAAGCAGTTTTGGTTCTCCAGGGAGAAGAAATCACGATTCCTTCCCCTTTTACTCCAGTAGATTATACGATGATTTACCAAAAGAACAAAAAGATAATTATATAGAAAATCCTATACCTTCCGATACTTTAGATAAAATCTTTTGTAAAAGTTGTGAGTTTATGAATGAACTTCCTGATAATAGTGTTCATTTAATGATTACTTCTCCTCCCTATAATGTTGGTAAGGAATATGATAATAATCTAACCTTAAAGGAATATCTTACTTTTTTAAAATCCGTATGGAAAGAGGTTAAAAGGGTTCTTGTTCCTGGTGGTAGAGCTTGTATTAATATTGCTAATTTAGGAAGAAAACCTTATATCCCACTTCATAGCTTTATTATTGAAGATATGCTTGATCTTGGATTCTTAATGAGAGGAGAAATTATTTGGAATAAAGCTGCTAGTGGAAGTCCTTCAACTGCCTGGGGAAGCTGGCTTTCAGCAAAAAATCCAACTTTGAGAGATATACATGAATACATTTTATTATTCTCAAAAGAAATGTATGCTCTGCCAAATAATAAGAAAAAAAGTACCATCACCAAAGAAGAATTTTTGGAATTTACTAAAAGTGTATGGACTTTCTCCGCTGAATCTGCAACAAAAATTGGACATCCAGCCCCATTTCCAGTAGAATTGCCCTATAGATTAATTCAATTATATTCTTTTGAACAGAATATTATCCTTGACCCCTTTATTGGTAGCGGTCAAACAGCTATTGCTGCAATAAAAACTCATCGTCATTATGTGGGTTACGATGTTAATCCTGAATATATAGAATTGGCAGAGAAACGGATAGAACAATATATCTCAAAAAACAAATCTCCAGACCTATTTGATTATATACATAATTCCATAATATAATAACCTATACTTAGTAATCTAAATATGTTCCAGAAGTTCTTTTAGCTTAGTTTCAACCATCTCCGGTGTAATCAATTTCATACACTCAAAAGTCCTTTTGGGACATTTCTTTTTCCCGTGTAAAGAACAGGGCTGGCATTCTAAATCTGCAGATAAAATGATAGCTTTATCATTTAGAGGGGCAAAACCTAAACGGGGATGAGTTCCACCAAAGATAGCAATCTGAGGCTTATTTAAAGCTGCAGCTAAATGCATAGGACCGGTATCACCACTAATTATGGCATCACAAACATTTAATTCTGCTGTCAATTGCTGGAGATTGAGTTTCCCACAAAGATTTTTGATATCATTATAATCGGCACCAAGATTTCTAGTTAACTCATAATCTGATTGGTTGCCATAAATTCTAAATTCATATTCATTATGGCAATCTTCTATAAGCTTTTCCCAGTTCTCTATCTGCCAGATTTTAGTGTTATGCGCAGCACCTGGAAATAAAGCTACAAATTTTCTTTCCGGATAAATTCTTGGAGTAATTTCTATCTTGGAGGTTATAAGCTCAGGATAAAGCACTGGATAGCGAATAGGAGAAGTAGAATTAAATTTATCTGGAAAGAGTGTTTCTAAAGCAGAATAATACAATCTAACCGTAGATTCTATACTGATAGAGTGATCTCCTTTCACGATTCTTCTTCTAAGTTTATGCTGTTTATGGTAAACTGCCTTTTTATGAGAGCGAACCAGATGTCTAATCATCCAGGTGGAAAATTTATTATGGAGGTCTATCACTAAATCAAAAGATTGTTTAAGCAGACCTATATGCCAGGAAAAGCTTCTTGAATAGGGAATAATCTTTAAATCCAGACCAAAAAGTTCTGGTAAAGCTTGATATTCTGGTTTACAGAGAAAATAGATTTCTGCTTCTGGAAAGAGATCTCGTAAGTCTGCTACTACAGATTGAGTGAGTATTATATCTCCAATAGAACTTAATCTGATAACCAGGATACGCATTATAAAGTGCTTCGGATAATATCTGGAAGGCGGGGTATAAGTTCAGAAAGCTTTTCTGGATTTTTTCCTCCTCCCATAGCAGAGTCAGCTCTTCCTCCACCTTTTCCATTAAGTTCTTGAGATACAGCTTTCACAATTTTCCCAGCATTAAATTTATCTATTAAATCTCTTCCCACTACACAAAGAACAGTAATTTTATCGCCATCTATAGTGAATAAGAGGGATATGGCATCTTTTGTTCTGTCTTTAAGTATATCACCCAGTTCTCTTAATTTTTCCGGTTCAGCTTCTACAGTTGCACAAAGAAAACGAAAATCCGGATATTCAATTATATTATCCAGCAAGCTATTAACTTCAGAAAAACTCTTTCTCTGTTCTTTCTTTTTAAGTTCATCTTCCAATTCTTTAATCCGATTTTGTAAATTCTCCAATCTTGTCTCTATCATCTTTTCTGGTACATTAAGTATTGAGGCAAGATGAACTATCCTTTCTTGAAGTGAACGAACAAATTTCTCTGCACCTCTTCCGGTTACAGCTTCTATTCTTCTAATTCCCGCAGAGGAAGAACTTTCTGAAAGTATCTTAAATAGACCAATTTCACCAGTGGCAGAAATATGCGTGCCTCCACATAACTCTTTGGAAAAATCTTCTACACTAACAACTCTAACTTTCTGACCATATTTTTCACCGAAAAGAGCTATCGCACCATCAGAGCGTGCTTCATTAATATCCTTTATTTCAATGTAGACAGACCTATTTTCTTTAACTATTTCATTAACAATGTCTTCCACCTTATTTATCTCTTCTTGCGTTAGTGCTTTCAGGTGAGTGAAGTCAAAACGAAGATAATCTGGAGCAACATAGGAACCTTTTTGCTGAACATATTCACCTAAAATCATTCTTAAAGCTCTATGCAGAATATGATTGGCAGTATGATTACGAGCTATATCTTTTCTTCTTTTAAGGTCAATTTCTGCTTTTACTAAAGGTGAAGAAATGGCACCTTTCACCAGATGTCCAATATGAATGAATTGATCTTCTATTCGTTTAACATCAATTACTTGCATCTCAAAATCTTCATTATAGATCCTTCCCGTGTCAGCAATTTGTCCACCTGATTCTGCATAAAAAGGAGTTCTATCCAACTGAAGATGTATCTTCCCCTCATCATCAATCCGATAACGCTGAATTTGAGCATCAGTAGCAAAAGTATTATAACCGACAAATTCTGTCGGAGTAGAGGGCAATAATTCAATCCAATCCATATCTTCCCATTTATAAACAAATTTAGAGCTTTTTCGAGCTCGTTCTTTTTGTTTTTTCATCTCTTCTTCAAAACCGATTGTATCAACCTTAAAACCTCTTTCTTCTGCCAGATTAATAGTCAAATCAAGAGGAAAACCATAAGTATCATAGAGCTGGAATGCATCTTTACCAGAGATAATTTGTCCGGAAGCATTGGCACAAATCTGTTCAAATTTCTCCAGACCTTTATCCAGTGTAGCATTGAAACGTTCTTCTTCTGCTTTAATTACCATCTTGATATAGGCTTCTTTCCCTTCCAATTCGCTAAAAGGGTCACTCATTATTTCTATCACTGGATCAACTAAATGAAACATAAAAGGTTCAGAAAATCCAAGTAATCTCCCGTGGCGAGCGGCTCTACGTAAAATCCTTCTCAGGACATAACCTCTTCCTTCATTAGAAGGAAAACCACCATCAGCGAGAGCAAAACATAGACAACGAATATGGTCAGCTATCACTCTATGAGACATACCAGTTTCAGGACTATAGGGAATCCCACTCATCTGGACAATCTTATCTATGATAGGCATAAATAAATCGGTCTCGTAATTACTATAAGCATTTTGAAGTATTCGCACTAACCTTTCAAAACCGGCTCCAGTGTCTACAAAATGAGATTTTAAAGGAGAAAGTGAACCATCTTCTTCTCTATTATACTGTATAAAAACGAGATTCCAGAGCTCAATGAAACGATTGCAATTACCATTCAATTGACATTTATGCTCTGGAATATTCTTTTTATTGCAATGTTCTATACCGCAATCATAATGAATTTCTGTGCAGGGTCCACAGGGACCTGTCTCCCCCATTTCCCAAAAATTATCTTTATCTCCACAATAGAATATATGGGATGGGTCTATATCGGTATTATTTTTCCATAAATTGTAGCTTTCCTCATCAGAATTATGCACGGTAGCAAAGAGTTTTTCTTTAGGAAGCTGATAGACAACCGTTAAGAGTTCCCAAGCCCATTCTATAGCTTCTTTTTTATAATAGTCACCAAAAGACCAATTGCCCAGCATTTCAAAAAAAGTATGATGATAACCATCTTTACCAACTGCTTCTAAATCATTATGTTTCCCACCAGCACGAATACATTTCTGACTATTTACTGCTCTTTTGACTTCTGGTTCTTTTAATCCTAGAAAGATATTTTTAAACTGATTCATACCAGCATTGGCAAAAAGTAATGTCGGGTCATCCCGTGGAATTACCGGAGAAGATGGGATAAAGATATGACCTCTTTCCCTGAAGAAATCAATAAAGGTACGACGAATATCCTTACTGCTCCACACTTAATTTTGCTCCATTTTCTTCTAAAGCTTCGTAATTATCTCTGATCCATTTTTCTGCACTGAATGCAGCTATCGCACCATCGCTTGTTGCTGTGACTACCTGTCGCAAAACTTTATGACGAATATCTCCAGCAGCGTAGACACCAGGTATATTAGTATGCATAAATTCATCCGTGTAAACGAAACCTGCTTCATCAAGATTTATCCTGGATTCCAGCAGTTTATTGTTGGGTAAGATCCCTACATAAATAAAAACACCATCAACGGGCAGGAAGTTTATCTGACCCGTTATTCTATTAAAAATTTCCAGTTTTTCAATTTTATCGGTTCCATAAATCTCTTGCACCACTGAATTCCAGATAAATTCAATTTTGGAATTCTGAAAAGCACGTTCTTGTAGTATCTTTTGTGCTCTTAATTCATCTCTTCTATGGATGATATAGACCTTACGGGCAAAGTGGGTTAAATAAATCCCTTCTTCTACTGCAGAATCACCTCCTCCTATTACTGCCACTACTTTATCACGATATAGGGCACCATCACAGGTGGCACAATAGGAAACTCCTCTTCCCGTAAAGCGTTCTTCACCAGGAACATTTAGCCTTCTGGGATATGCACCAGTGCACACTATTAAAGCTTTAGTTCGGTATTTATTTTCACGAGTTTCCACTATTTTGCACAAACCCTCCATTCCTATTGCCGTAACTTCTTCATCTAAAAACTGTGCTTGAAACCTTTCCGCTTGTTGTCTCATTCTTTCTGTAAGCTCAAATCCTTCAATAGCCTCAGGAAATCCAGGATAGTTTTCCACCTGATGAGCAGAAGTTATCTGACCTCCAATTATAGCTCTTTCCAGGATAACTGTCTTTAATCCTCCACGTGCAGCATAGATTCCAGCACTTAATCCAGCTGGACCGCTTCCTATAATCATTACATCATATTGCATTTTCTACCTCATTACCAAATGATACTTTATACCCTTTTTAACACCAGGTATTAAAGTCAAGAATTTTATCAGCCATATTAAAGATAAATTATTCTTTAAAGCTTTTAGAATTAAGGAAATAAGGCAAAATAAGGGAAATATAATGCATGTCATATAATAATTTCTTATATTATAAATATATTTATATGCATTTAATAATCATTAAACTTTCATACTTATTATTATTTCAATTGTTTCTTCTGATTTATGCATAATTATTAATTCATCCTAAGATCCCATATGTATTCCGTATTACCTGCACATTATGTCCAGCATATGTCCAGCATATGTCCAGCTTATGTCCGAAATCAATCATAAGCTCAATATAAGTGACCCCTAAGCTTAATAAAAAGAGCTTAGGAAGGGAAAATATTGTAATCTTTTATAGATTAACTATTATTTTTTTCTAATATTTTGATGCCACACTTGAATTATAGGATAACTCAATGAAGCCAGAAATATCTACTTGATAAGGAGAAACAAAACAAGTAAAAGAACTTGACCGATAAATGGAAATCAAGATTTTGGAAGTAAAATAAATTGAAGAGAAAAGAAATGCAACTATTAGGCAGGAAAGATGGATTTAATGCACAATATCCAATATATCAAACTGATTTGTATATCAGTTTAATCTTCAATCTTCATTATAATTATATAACTAAAAGGAATAGCATAAGTTATGGAATATAGGGTTTCAGTAGTACAGTTTAAACCTGAGTTTTTAGCAGTTACAGAAAATCTTAATAAATTAAAAGCTATACTTTCAGAGATGGAGACAGATTTAGTAGTTTTACCAGAACTATGTCTTTCCGGTTATGTATTCCAGAAACAGGAAGAAGTTGATAAAATTAGTGAGACAATTCCCGAAGGAACTGTCTTTCAAGAATTCCGACAATTTTCATCAGAAAAGGGATTCAGTATCGTTTATGGTTTTGCAGAAAAAGTAGAAAATAGATATTACAACTCTGCTGCTTTGATAAATCCTGATGGAAGTTACTATATATATCGCAAGACTCATCTTTTCTATAGAGAAAAGCTGTTCTTTACATCAGGAGATACCGGTTTTCAAGTTTTCCCTGCTAAAGGTGATATTCTGGTAGGGATAATGATTTGTTTTGACTGGTATTTTCCCGAATCTGCGAGAACTCTTGCTCTAAAAGGAGCACAAATAATCTGCCATCCAGCCAATCTTGTGCTGCCCTGGTGTCAACAGTCAATGAAGACTCGCTGCTTAGAGAACCGGGTATTCTCAATCACATCTAACCGTGTTGGAGTTGAATCAAATAATAGTGAAACTATGGAATTTACTGGAAAGAGTCAGATTTTAGGGACTAAAGGAGAAGTTCTGCTTCAGCTGTATGACAAAAATGAAGGTATAGGTACAATAATTATTGACCCAAAACTTGCTCTGGACAAATCGGTTAATCCTCTTAATGATGTTCTTAAAGACCGGAGAAGGGAGATGTATGAACTATGAATGAGCAGTTAAAAAAAGAGATAGAAAAGCTTAGAGCTGAAATAGAACATCATAATGAGCTCTATTATAAACTGGCGAAGCCAGAGATATCAGATTATGAATATGACCAGTTAGTGTTAAGACTTCGTCAACTGGAAGCCCAATTAAGTGCAGAAGAACTTGAAGAATCTCCTCTGGAAAAGGTGGGAAGTGATTTAACTCCTGGTGCTGAAACTATTCCACATAAACAGAGAATGTATAGTCTTGATAATACATACTCCTCTAATGAACTAAAAGATTGGATATATAAACTCGCATCAGATATTGGATTCTTCCCTGCTCTTTGCACGGAACTGAAAATAGATGGTTTTTCTATCAATATTTACTACGAAGATGGAATGATGCAATATGCCACTACTCGGGGAGATGGAATCGTTGGAGAGGTCGTTACAAACAATGTTAAATTACTTAAAGATATCCCGCAAAAAATAGCTTTTAGCTACCCTATAGAGATTCGGGGTGAAATATATATGCCGGTAGAAGAATTTTTAAAGCTTAATGAACAACGCCGGGCAAATGAAGAAAAACCCTTTGCCAATCCGAGAAATGCTGCTGCTGGCTCTATCAAATTAAAAAATCCCGAAGAAGTAAAGAGCAGGAATCTCAGAGCTATATTTTATAGTGTTGGCTACTGTGAAAATTTACCAGTGCAGAGACAATCTGAGTTCCTGGACTGGTTAGATAATTTGGGTTTCCCTACTGCAAAACAAAGATGTGTCTGTAATTCTTATGATGAAGTGCAAAAATTTTGCGATGAGTGGGAAAATAAACGCTATACTTTGCCTTTTGAAATTGATGGAATCGTAGTTAAAGTAGATGATTTTACTTTACAAAGGAAATTAGGTTATACGGCTAAAAGTCCTAAATGGGCAGTTGCTTATAAGTTCAAACCTGAAATGAAAGAAACTCGCTTGATTGAAGTGCAGTATCAAGTCGGTAGAACTGGTGCTGTAACACCCGTGGCAATTCTGGAACCAGTTTATATTTCAGGGAGCACTGTCTCTCGTGCCACTTTACATAATGAAGATGAAATCAGAAGATTGGACCTGCATGAAGGAGACACCGTTCTTTTAATCAAATCAGGTGAAATTATACCCAAGATTCTTCAAGTCATTCCAGAAAAAAGATTACCTGGTGCTAAACCAGTTAGTTTCCCTGAGCATTGTCCTGCTTGTGGCAGTCCTTTACAAAGAGATGAAGAAGGTGCAATTCATTACTGTTCCAATGTTGCCTGCCCTGCTCAATTGCAACGCCGAATAGAACACTTTGCTTCACGCGATGCTATGGATATAACAGGACTGGGAGAAAGTTTGATAGCGAAACTTTTAGAAAATAAACTCATCTCTGGTATTGCTGACCTCTACCGATTGGACTATGATAAATTGGCACAGCTGGAGCACTTTGGTCCTAAATCTGCACAGAATCTCAGGAATGCGATTGAAGCTTCTAAAACCAGAAATTTTGATAGAGTACTTTATGCCCTGGGCATTAGATATGTAGGAACAGTTACAGCCAGATATTTAGCTGAATATTTTGGAGACATAGATGCACTACGAAATGCCAGTCTGGAAAGTCTATCACAGGTTCCAGAAGTTGGAGACAAGGTTGCTTTAGCTATTAAAGCCTGGTTCAGTCTACCAGAAAATATAAAATTGATAGAGGAACTCCGTTCTCTGGGGGTCAATTTCACCTACCGAAGGACGCAGTCTTCCAATGCTTTAGAAGGTAAAACCTTCCTGATTACAGGAACTTTACCTCACTATTCTCGTAGAGAAATGGAAGAATTGATTCAAAGTCATAGTGGAAGAATCATAAGTGGAGTAAGTTCCAATCTGGATTATTTAATTGTGGGAGAAAATCCAGGTTCAAAACTGACTAAAGCACAAAAAATTCCCAGTATCAAAATAATCACTGAAGATGAACTTCTGGAGATGATTAAGCAGTGAAAATCCTTCCTCGCTATATCCTGAAAGAGCATCTCAGTCCCTTTTTTCTTTCTTTATTGGTAGTAACTTTCGTACTTTTTATAGACCGGGCAATTGATCTGATGAATACCATAATTGAGAAGAAACTTGATATTGGAACAGTTTTACAGCTTTTTGGACTATCCTTACCCTATATGCTCTCCCTCTCCATTCCGATGGCTGTTTTAGTGGCGACTATTCTTACTTTTGGAAAATTGACGGTAGACCGTGAAACCATAGCAATGAAAGCAAGTGGAATCAATATCTATAGCCTGCTGGGACCTCTTTTTATAGCTGCCATACTGCTTACCGGTCTAATGGTTTATTTTAACCACTACTTTCTTCCTAATACCAATCATAAATTAAAGAATCTAACGGTTAAAATAGCTTATTATAGACCTATGACTATTATAAAACCTAAAGAATTTACCACCATCTCTGATTATACTATATATACGGAAGAAAACCTCAATGATGAGTTGAAAAATGTTCTGGTGTATGACCGCACTCAAGCCAATTTCCCCCGCATTATAACAGCTCAAAAGGGAAGAGTAATCCAGATGGATAAAGGTAATAGCCTTCAAGTGATATTGTTAAATGGAGAGATGCATAATACTAACGAACAGGAAAAAGGGAAATATCAAGTAACTAAATTTGAGACCTTTACCGTAAATATCCGAGATTTAACAACAGGAATGGATTTTGGAGAAAGTGGTTATCGTTCTGATAGAGAAATGACCTATAATCAGTTAGTTACAAGCATAAAAGATAGAAAACAGGAACTTATCAATCAAAAACTGGAAATCACTAATCTGCAAAAAAAATTGGAAGAATTACAAAAACAACCAGATGATTATGCTAAAAGTGTGGAAACTCGCCGTTTGAGCATTATGAAAAGTATGTCAGAAGACCAGTATAGGGAAATACTGGAAAATCTTCGCTCCCTGCAGGTGGAATATCACAAGAAGTTTGCTCTTGCTTTTGCTATAATCATTTTTATTATGATGGGTGTACCTATCGGATTAATGACTCGTTCCAGCGGTATTGGAATGGCTTTCTCGGTTTCTTCAGTTATATTTCTGGTTTATTATATAGCGTTAACAGGTGGAGAACAACTAGCAGATAGAGCCTTGCTGAGTCCATTTCTTTCAATGTGGATAACGAATATTGTCTTCTTCATTATTGGACTGGTGCTTGTCCATCTTTCTATCCACGAGAAACAACTAATTAACTTGAATCTTCTCCAATGGAAGCTTTCTCATCGTAAAGCTAAACTTGAAGAAGCTCCAGATGAAATAATCCATTAAAGAATTGAAAATGCGTATCTTAGACCGTTATATCGTTCGCGAATTCCTCAAAACCTATCTAATTATCTTTATCTGTTTTGCTGCTGTTTTTACCGTTATTGATGTCATAGATAATCTACCAAGATTGATTAGGAATGGCGCTACCGTTGAACAAGCTATAGAGTATTATTTGCTTCGTTTACCTTATCTGCTGGTGCTTACTTCTCCCGTAACTATCCTGATTACTGGTCTATTCTTGATGGATAGTCTATCCAAACACAATGAAAGTGTAGCTATTCGTGCTGCAGGTATCAGTATTCACCGAACTATGCTTCCACTCTTCATCGTGGGACTTGTCATCAGCATTATTGTTGCACTTTTTGGTGAATATGTAGTTCCCTGGGCTGAAAAAACTCGTAACTATGTGTATAATGTGGAAATCAAAGGAGAACCTGAGGAAAGTAATATGCTCAAAGCCAGAGTTCATTATCGAGGCACAAAAAACGATTTCTATTATTTTGGTTTCTTTGATGGATACAACAACACCTTACGAGTGATTGACCTCACCCAACTAAATCCTGAAAGTAAAGAGATTACTCAACATATTACAGCAAATGCTGCGGTCTGGCAAAACGATAAATGGATAATTCAGGACTGTGAGATAAGAGGATTTGAGCAGGGCAAACAAACGCAATATCAATATTATCCGAAAACTGATCTGCCTTTGTTAGATGTGCAACCCCAAGATTTTATCCGTATCACTAAAAAGACACTTTCTTTAAACTTTTTTGAACTAAAGGATTATATTGCTCGCTTGCAAAAAATGGGTGAAAAAGCACACAGAGAGATAGTAGATTTACATATGAAGATTTCTTTCCCTTTAACCAATCTAATTGTTATCTTCTTCTGTATACCTATCGCTACCACTAATATAAGGTCTAAGGGTAGAGGATTAATCTTCCTTCTGGGTTTAGTTATCTGCTTTGTCTACCTAATTTTTGTTAGAGTATTCCAGAGTCTTGGTTATAATGGTGTTGTTCCACCGGTTATAGCTGCTTGGTTCCCTAATATCTTTTTTACAATTCTCGGTCTATTTTTCTTGCATAAAGCCGAGATTTAAAAAAAGCTTGAATAAATTATGCTATTTAAAATAATTGCTTATTCAAAACAATATCTAACCCTCAGGAGTTAATAGATGCTTGACCAACTTGTAAAAAAACAGAAAGTTATAATCTATATTGTTGCCATTGCCTTTATTATTAGCCTTGGTGCTGGAGGTATTTTCGGTGGAGAAAGAATCATCCAGGCTTTAGGTGGCAATTATATAGGGAAAGTTAATGGAACTAAGATAACCCCCCAGCAATACAATCTCAAGATTCAAGAAATTAAAGAACGCTATGAATCTCAAGGACAGAGAGTAGATGAAAGCTATATGCCCTATATTCAAAATACTGCCTGGGAAGAACTGGTCAATGAAATACTATGGCAACAGCAGATAAAAAAGCATCGTATTAAAGTTACAGAAGCTGAAATTAAGAATGCCATAGAAAACGATATTCCTCAAGAACTGCTGCAAAATGAAAGTCTTCAAACGAACGGTGTCTTTGATAAAAAGAAGTATTTCCAGGCTTTGAATAATAGTCCTCAGTTTAAGCTGCAGATGTATGAATATATGAAGACCTATTTACCACGGAAAAAACTACAGCAAAAAATAATGAGTGAAGCAAACATTACACTGGACAGCTTGAAACAGGAATATATTAAAGATAACGATAAAGTCTATGGTAAGGCAATCTGGTTCTCGTATCACAAAGCCGATTCAGTTTATGTGAGCGATGCCGAAATCAAAAAATATTATGAAGAACATAAAGATACAGAGTTCAAGAAAGGACCTGCGTCCCGGATTAAATATATTACTATCCCTATCCAACCCTCAGAACGTGACTACAATGAAGTCAAATTGGAAATAGAGGATATCTATAAAATGGTCAATGCAGAAAACTTCCCTATCATCGCTGAACAATACTCTGAAGATGAAGGTTCAGCAAAACAGGGTGGTTCTCTGGGCGTATTTGGAAAAGGTCAGATGGTTCCAGAATTTGAGAAAGTGGCTTTCTCTCTTAAACCTGGCGAAATTTCCAAACCTTTCAAGACAGATTTTGGTTGGCATATTGTTAAATGTGATTCCCTTGGTACCGACCAGATTAAAGCCAGTCATATACTTTTAAAAGTTACCACCTCTGATGAAACCAAGAGAGAACTCTACGAAAAAGCCAAGCAAGCACGTAAACTTATTGCTAAAAAAGGCATTGATGCTGCGGCTAAAGAACTTAAGCTGGAGGTTATCACCAGTGATTGGCTGCCTCATGATACGGAACAAATGCCAGGGATAGGTCAGCATGGTGGCTTATATCAATTTATGGTCAAGAAAAAACCTGGAAAGGTCTCTGATGTCTTCCAGCTGAATTATCAGGGTAAACCTACCTATCTTGTTGCTCAAGTGATAGAAAATCGCAAATTCTACTATGAGGACTTTAACACTAAAAAACTACAGATAAAGTATGAACTGGAGAAACAGAAAAAAATAGCTAAAGTGAAAACTAAGGCAGAAGACTTCATAAAACGAGTCCCTAAAGATAGATACTTTGATGTAGCAGCTGCCGAAGGATGGGACATTATAGAATTGAATGGGCATAAAAAAGGTTCCCGTTTACCTGCACCAGTAAATGCGACCCTGGAAGAATTTGATAAAGCCGCTCTGGCACTAAATACAGGTGAATATTCCAATCTGGTTAACACCAAAGAAGGTCCTTTCATAATCTATGCTGAAAGACGTGAAAAACCTAATATGCAAGCATTTACAAAAGAAAAACAAGAAGAGATAAGGAAAAGACTGGAAGAAGCTGCTTTCAATCGCTGGTGGCAACAAATTCGCAAGGAAGCAAAAATCATTGATAATCGTTATAAATATGGATATTATTAAAGCTCTATGAACAAATTAATGACCGGTGTTAGCGGTGTTCGCGGCATTTTTGGTGAAACTTTAAATCCTGAAGTGGCTCTGCAATATGCGAGCCACTTTGGACAATTTATGGCACAAGAAAGCACTAATCCTCCTTCCAGTCATAATTTCAAAATTGTAGTAGGAAGAGATTCTCGCACCACAGGTAAAGCTATGCTCTATGCAATCTTCAGTGGTTTAATTAGCACCGGATGCGAGGTTATTGATTTAGGCATAGTTCCCACTCCAACGGTTCTTCTTAATGTAAAAAAACATTCTGCTCAGGGTGGAATAAGCATAACTGCATCTCATAATCCTCCTCAATGGAATGCAATGAAATTTATTGATGGAGATGGAATGTTTCTATCTCCAGAAAAAGCTTTTCGCTTTCTTGATTCAATTAAAGAAGAAATTAGGTGGAATAACTGGCAAAATATAGGAACCGTAACTGAAGATCACGAAGCTATTAATTATCATATTCAAAGAATCCTTAATATACCTTATCTAAATATTAAGAAAATCCGTTCCAATAAATTTAAGATTGTGCTTGATTCAGTAAATGGGGCTGGAGGCCTGGCTTCTCCTTTATTACTAAAAGCTCTTGGCTGTGAAGTAATAGAAATAAATTCAGAACCTACTGGAGTTTTTGCTCACACTCCAGAACCTCTAAATGAGAATCTTCATCAGCTGGAAGAAGCTGTAAAATTTCATAATGCAGACCTTGGTTTCGCTACTGACCCAGATGTAGACCGTTTAGCGCTCGTTGATGAAACAGGACATTGCATTGGAGAAGAATATTCAGTAGCATTGGCAGAACTTTTTGTTCTTCCCAAAAAGCCTGGAGATATAGTAGTTAATCTTTCCAGTTCAATGCTTTCTGATTATATTGCTCAAAAATATGGAGTTAAAGTACATCGCACTAAAGTAGGTGAAATTTATGTGGGTAAGAAGATGCAGGAACTTCATTCTCCTATTGGAGGTGAAGGAAATGGTGGTATCATCTGTCCTGAAGTGAATTACACTCGTGATGCCCTGACTGGTATGGCTTTAATTCTGGTACTTCTGGCTGAAACAAACCAGAAGCTATCAGAGATTGTAAATTCACTACCTCGCTATTATATTGCTAAAGCCAAGATAGAATTACCCTTAGAAAAAATTGATACAGCTATGAAAACGCTTCCATCTTTACTCACTAATTATGAACTGGATTTTCAAGATGGCGTGAAAGCTATTGCTTCAGACCACTGGATTCATATTAGAAAAAGCGGGACCGAGCCAGTTATACGAGTCTATGCAGAAAGCGATTCTCTTAATTATTCTAACCAACTTTGTCAGGATATTTTAACTAAATTAACTTCTTGAGTATTCTCATCACTTTTATTTAATTATTTCTCTTGAAAATAAATTAAATCTCTTTCTGGATTCCAGATTCTATTTATAGGACAAAATAGAGTTGACCAAAAGCTTATAGATTTTAAAATGTAAAAAAATAATATTAACAGGAGGAAACAATGAGAAAGACCGTAGTAGTAAGTGCCAAACGAACTGCTATTGGCAATTTTGGAGCTGCTTTCAAAGATGTTTCTGCAGTAGACCTTGGAGTTGCAGTACTAAAAGCTATACTTTCTGAGACGGGAATTCAGGGCGAACAGATAGATGAAATCATCATAGGTAATGTCTGTGGAGCAGGTTTAGGACAAAATGTAGCTCGTCAAATCTCTATTAAAAGTGGAATTCCGGCAACTGTTCCTGCCTATACTGTAAATAAGGTTTGTGGTTCCGGAATGAAATCAGTAACTCTGGGTGCTTTAATGATAGGAACAGGTGAAGCAGATATTATCGTTGCTGGTGGAACGGAAAATATGAGTCAGATACCTTATGCATCTCCAGATACCAGATGGGGTTGTAAAATGGGAAATCGTAATCTGGTAGACTTGATGATTCGTGATGGTTTAAGCGATATCTTCAATGATTGTCATATGGGTTTAACAGCAGAAAATCTTGCAGAAAAATATAATATAACACGAAAAGAACAAGATATCTTTTCTGCGCAAAGTCAGAATAGAGCAGAAGCAGCTATAAAATCTGGACGTTTTAAAGATGAGATTGTTCCTATTATTATCCCTCAACGCAAGGGTGAACCTTTAGTTATTGATACGGATGAAATGCCTCGTCCAGGTGTTACTCCTGAAAGTTTATCTAAGCTCCGTCCTGCTTTTAAAGAGGGTGGCACAGTCACTGCGGGAAATGCTTCCGGAATTAATGATGGAGCCGCTTTGCTTCTTCTTATGAGTGAAGAAAAGGCTAAAGAACTGGGACTCCCTATTATGGCAACTTTAGTTAATTATGCTTCCGCTGGTGTTGATCCTGCTTATATGGGATATGGTCCTGTTCCTGCTATAGCTAAAGTGCTAAAAAAATCTGGCTGGAATTTTAACAACATAGAATTAATAGAACTCAATGAAGCATTTGCTGCTCAATCTTTAGCCGTTTTCAAGGGTCTGGAAGAAGAAGGGATAGGAAAGATAGACCTCTCCATCACCAATGTAAATGGTGGAGCTATTGCTCTGGGACATCCTATTGGCGCAAGCGGAGCCCGCATAATTGTTTCCTTACTATATGAAATGCAAAAAAGAGATGTCCATAAAGGTCTTGCTGCTCTCTGCATTGGTGGTGGAATGGGCATTGCTTCTTTGTGGGAAAGATAAAAGGAGATAATAAATGGCAGATAAATTAAAATTAGATAAAAGTATGGCTCTCTTTGAGGAATCTCAGAAAGTAGTTCCTGGTGGAGTTGCCGGTATTAGAAGACCCTATAACTTTGTTCCTGGAGAATATCCTATCTTTTTTGACCACGGTAAAGGTGGACATATTACTGATGTAGATGGTAACGAATACATTGACTATTTATGCGCTTATGGACCCATCATTTTAGGATATCGGGAAGAAGAAGTAGATAATGCAGTAATTGAACAAATTCGGAATAAAGGTATCTGTTTTTCTCTCACTCAACCAGTTCAAACTCAATTAGCCCAGAAACTTACTGAAATCATTCCTTGCTGTGAAATGGCAGCTTTTGTTAAAACTGGAAGTGATGCCACTACTATTGCTATAAGAGTGGCTCGGGCTTATACCAATAAGGTAAAGATTGCTCGTTGTGGATATCACGGCTGGCATGATTGGTGTGTAGAAGTTAAAACTGGAATTCCTGAAAAACTCTATGAAGATATCCTGGAATTCCATTACAACGACCTGGATAATCTGGAAGATATCCTGAAAGCCAATGCTAATGATATGGCAGCTATAATTATTACTCCAGTTGGACATCCCTTAGGCAATCCGGTGGAAATGCCAAAACCTGGTTATCTGGAAGGTGTGCGTCAACTGGCAGATAAGTATGGCTGTGTGCTTATTTTTGATGAAATTAGAAGTGGTTTTAGATGCTCTTTGGGTGGTGCCCAAGAATATTTTGGAGTTACACCTGACCTTGCAACTATAGGAAAAGCTATGGCAAATGGCTATGCTATTGCCGCTCTGGTAGGAAAGAAAGAAATAATGGATGTGTTAACTAAGGATGTATTTCTATCTTCCACCTTCTTTCCCAATTCTGATGCACAGATAGCAGCCTTAAAGACCATAGAAATTCTGGAAAGAGATAAAGTCCTGGATACAATTGCGAAAAAAGGAACCAAGTTTGGTGCTGAAGTTCAAAAAGCAGTGGAAGAATCTGCTCTTCCGATTCAATTTACTGGTGCTCCCTGGATGCCTTATATAACCTTTAATCGTGACCCAGAAGGTCTTTACAAAAAGCTCCGTAATGAATTCTACACTCAGCTTATTCGTCGCAGAGTTTTCTTGCAACCTTATCATCATGGTTATATCTGTTATCGTCATACAGATGAAGACCTGGCTTATACCGTTCAAGCTATTAAAGAATCTCTGGATGAATTAAAACCACTGGTGTAGTTAATATTGAAAAAAAATGGCGTCCTGGAGGTGGGAATATGGTACATTACTATAAAAATTGCTTCCAGCGACGCCTTATTTATATATAGAGGATAAATGGCAAAATATATTTTCGTAGTAGGTGGAGTGCTTTCTTCTCTGGGAAAAGGTATTGCTACTGCTTCCATTGGATTATTACTCAAATCTATGGGCTATAAAGTTGTCCTGCAAAAATTTGACCCCTATTTAAATGTTGACCCGGGCACTATGAGTCCTTTTCAGCATGGTGAAATATTTGTCACTGATGATGGAGCAGAAACTGACCTGGACCTGGGACATTATGAACGTTTTACCGATGTATCTTTGACCCGTCATTCCAGTAGTTCTGCTGGTCAAGTCTATGAAACAGTTATCCAAAACGAAAGAAGAGGTGTTTACCAGGGAAAAACTGTCCAGGTAATACCTCATATAACCGATGAGATAAAACATAGAATCAGAGCTCTGGAGGCAGATTATGACATCATTATAACGGAAATTGGAGGAACTGTAGGCGATATAGAAAGTTTACCCTTTCTGGAAGCGGTACGTCAACTTAGACTTGATTTAGGTTATAAAAATACACTATATATTATGTTAACCTATGTTCCTTACATTAAATCTGCTGGTGAACTGAAGACTAAACCTTCACAGCACAGTGCCTACAAGCTTAGAGAAATAGGAATTCAACCTGAAATTTTGCTCTGTCGTTCAGAAAAACCTTTTGGCAAAGAAATATATGATAAGATTGCCCTTTTCACTAATGTACCCCGAGAAAATGTCATTAATGCCATAGATGTTAAAAGTGTCTATGAGTGCCCTATCACATTTAAAAATGCTAACTTACACAAACTTATCTGTAAGCACTTTGAAATTGAATGCAGACCCCTTAATCTTCGTTCCTGGAATAAGTTTTTAACTAATAGTCAAGCCTGTGTGGATAAGGTGACTATAGCTATCTGTGGGAAATATGTCCGTCATCAGGATGCCTATAAAAGTGTAGAAGAAGCTTTAATCCATTCAGCTGCCTGGCATCGTCTAAAACTGCAAATAAAATGGATAGATTCAGAACAAAACTTTAAATCTGCTTTGCTTAATCGTTTACTTCAGGATGTGGATGGCATTTTAATCCCTGGTGGATTTGGCATTCGTGGAATAGAAGGAAAAATAGCTATTGCTGAATATGCTCGCACTCATAAAATTCCTTATTTTGGTATCTGTCTTGGAATGCAGGTTGCAGTTATTGAATTTGCCCGTCATATCTGTCATTTAAAAGATGCAGATAGCACCGAGTTTAACCCTAAAACACCTTATCCCGTAATTCATTTGATGGAAGAGCAGCAATATGTGAAAATGGTGGGAGGAACAATGAGGTTGGGTGCTTATCCTTGTAAATTGAAACGCGGAACTTTAGCTCGTAAAGCTTATGGGAAAGCATTGGTAAGTGAGCGTCATCGCCATCGTTATGAATTTAATAATACTTACAAAGATAAATTGGAGTCTAAAGGGCTTAATTTCAGTGGCTTTTCTCCTGATGGTCAGTTAGTGGAAATTGTAGAATTACCTTCTCACCCTTTTTATATTGGAGTGCAGTTCCATCCTGAATTTAAATCTCGCCCTAATAAACCTCATCCACTTTTCCGAGAATTTATTAAAGCTGCTTATCAGTTTCATCGTAATCATTCAACTCCTGAATAAACCTTACTTTGAAGACTACTGTATAAATTTATCAACATTTTTCTTTATTTTGGTTAATATTAATTCTTGACGAATAAGATATACTGCTTATCTTATTAAATATTATTAAAAGATAAGAGTCTGTCTGTGTTATTAAGGCAAATTTCCAGTAGAAGTCATCTATTAATTAGAAGCACTATTACTTTGCTAATAGGAATAGTATTAATTTTTGCTGGTTCCTGTTTTAGTGGTGAGAAAAAAGCATCTGCCACAGAAACTACAACTTCTTTAGAAGAAAAATCCCCTTCATCTCGTCATCTACAAAAAGTTCGTTATACTATGAAATGGCTTCATCAAGCTCAATTTGCTGGTGCTTATATGGCAAAGGAAAAGGGATTCTTTCAGCAGTATGGACTGGATGTTGAAATCCTTCAAGGCGGAGTTGATAATCCTCCATATAAAGCATTAAGTAATGGAAAAACAGAATTTTGTTGTATGAATCTGATTACCGCCGTAGAAAAGAACAATTCTGCATTCCCCTTAATCAATTTAGCTCAGATATCCCAGAAAAATTCTTCCTGGTTGGTAGGTAAAAAAACTGCTGAAATCAAAACTCTTCAGGATTTAAATGATAGAGAAGTTGGTGTCTGGAGAAATGAAGCCGGTGACCACATCCGCTATTTTCTAAATGATAATGAAATTCAAGCTCACATCATTCCTTTAGATTGGTCTATAAATCTTTTTTTATACGATGCCATTGATATGATGAATGTGATGTCCTATAATGAATATCACCGCATCTTGATGGCTGGTGTAGAACCCGAAGAACTGGTTGTTTTTAATCTTTCTGATTATGGTTATGACCTGGTTGATGATGGTATCTACACTTCAAAAGCTTATTATAGCCAGCATCCACAGCTATGTAAAAACTTCGCCAGAGCTTTAATTGAAGGCTGGATTTATGCTCTTGACCATCCAGATGAGACGGTTAATGTAGTTGTTCGTTATATGCGGGAAAATCATCTACCCGCAAATTATAATCATCAATCCTGGATGTTAGCTCATATGCGGGAACGAATTCTGGAAAATCCTGATAAAGTTGGATATCTTAAGCCAGAAGATTTAATCCTGGCAGAAGAGATTTTAAAAAGAAACGGTAAGCTTACTTATCCTGTTGAATATAAGGATTTCTTTCTACAATGAAAAAGGAAATTAAACCACGCACCATCGCTTTCCAAATTATCTCATTTATGTTTATTGTTCTGGTTGTCCTTTTTATTATCTCCCTTTTTACTACTGGTAGACTTATTCAGAGCTTAATGGAATCTAATGCCCGGGAAAGCTTTGGTAATATTACTAAAATCAATGTTCAAACCATAGACCAAACCCTTTCTAAAATAGTAACTTTAAGTCGCAACCTGGAACTTTTGATTAAAGATAAAAATCATTATGAAGCAGAATTAAATCTTCATATCCGACAGTTACTGATAGACAATCCAGAAGTTGTCTCTATTTGTATAGCTTATGGCAGTAAACCATATTCTTCAAATAATACATATCTTATAAGGGGTGAAAACTTCCTTATCAATCCATCTTACAGCGATGATTTCTCTTTTAAAGACTGGTTTTTACTACCTCAATTAACAGAAAAACCTTACTGGAGTGACCCCTGGTTTGATTCAGATGGGACAGGAACCATCGTTTGTTCTTATTCTATTCCTTTATTTCTAAATGGTAAAATTGATGGCATTCTGCGTCTGGATACCTCTATGGAAAATCTTCGTCAAATTGTATCTTCAGTCAGAGTGAAAAAAAACTGGCTATGCTTTCCTTGTTTCTAATAACGGAACTATTGTGGCTCATCCTCAAGATTCTCTGGCAATGAATTACACCATTTTTGATCTGGCAGAACAATTTAAAAGCCCAAAACTTCGTTCTATGGGAAAAAGTATCGTCAATCGTGAATCAAACTTCGTGCATTTAAATAAAATAGGCATTCCCGCTAATATCTGGATGTTCTATCAACCTGTACCAACTAATTCCTGGTCCTTAGTAACTGTAGCTCCTGATGCTGAAGTTTTTGCTGATTTACATAATCTTATGTATATATATATAGGCTGGGTGCTTCTCGCTTTCTTAATTATTGCGTTTGCCATCTGGTATAGAACACGAACTATAAATCAACCTCTGGAAAAGCTAGTAGATTCTATCCAGAAATCTCAATCAGGAGTCCCTTCTTCTGCCACTTTACCCATTTCCGATACTTATGAAATTCAAGTGCTAAATACAAGTTTCAATCGTTTAAAAAATTCCCTGAAAAAATATGCCGAAAGTCTGCAAGCTGTTACTGCTGAAAAAGATAAAATTGTAGATGAAGTAACTTTCGCCTCCGAAATTCAGCTTAACCTAATACCTAATAATAAAAAAACTTATACTATTCCACCTGGTATTTCAGCTTTTGGAATTCTGGAACCTGCAGGTTTAGTTGGTGGAGATTTATACGATTATTTCTCTGTGGACGAAGAACATTTCCTTTTTGCTATTGCCGATGTGGTTGGAAAAGGTGTAGCTGCTGCTTTAACGATGACTATGGTAAGCACTCTTATAAGAACCTCTGCACCTCAATTAAAACAGCCCGAAAAAATCTTGACCTATATGAATAAATTCCTGATAGAAAATAACCCGGACTATAGATTTGTTACAATGTTACTGGGAATTATTGATCTTAAATCGGGAACTTGTACTTTTTCAAACGCAGGTCATACACCTCTTTTCTTGCTTTCAGAGGATGGCAATATCACTAAATATGCCAGAACACATTCCACTGCTTTAGGTATTCTTGAGAACTTAAACGCCAGTTCCGAAACTATTCAATTAAAATCCGGAGATGAAATTGTACTTTGTACCGATGGCATCACAGAAGCCATTAGCACCGAGGATAAACTATTTGGCACGGATAGATTGGAAGATGTCCTGAAAAATTTAAAAAATCCAGATCCTGAGTCTACCGCTCAAGCTATTCTCAATGCCGTAAAAAGTTTCTCTGGACCTAATAAACAAACCGATGATATAACTATCCTGGTAGTTAAATATATGAATTTAAATTAACTGTTCAGCAGAATAAATAAAAAAACTCGGAGTATAAATTATGAAACTACGAAAAAGTGAAATTATCTCTCTCCTGATTATTATGATTTCCTTCATTATAGGCATCTCTTTTTATTCTCTTCTGCCAGATAAAGTTGCCTCACATTGGAATGCAAAGGGTGAAGTGGATGGTTATATGTCAAAGTTCGGGGGATTGTTTTTGATGCCCGTAATCTCATTAGTATTACTACTACTTTTTATTATAATCCCCAAGATAGATCCATTGAAGCATAATATTGAAAAGTTCAGAAAATATTTTGATGGATTTATAGTATTAATGATGTTGTTTTTATTCTATCTGTATATCTTAACTATTTTATGGAATATCGGAGTTAGATTTAATTTTGTGCATCTTTTAGTGCCAATTTTTAGCATTTTCTTCTATTATTGTGGAATCTTAATCCAGAAAGCTCAGAGAAATTGGTTTATTGGCATCAGAACTCCCTGGACATTAAGTAATGAACAGGTGTGGAATAAAACTCATAAAATCGGAGGAATATTATTTAAAATTGCAGGAATCATTTCTTTAATCGGAATTTTATTGCCAGAATATGCTTTGTTTTTTGTTATTTGCCCTGTAATTTTAGCTTCCCTATTCCCTGTTATTTATTCCTATTTTGCTTATCAAAAGCTGACAAAATCATAAAGGACCAAATACATTTTCTCCATTATAGGATATATATTACCAAAAAAGCATTAACCCTGGAGGATAAGAGAAACCATTGTCCGCAATATCATTTTTGTATCTGAGTTTATCTCTTATTCCTGAAGATATAAGATTCAATATGTTATTTTCACTTATCCAATTAATCTATCTCCCATAATATCCAAATCTCTATTCTTATTATATTCAGATATTCCCCAACATCTATTTAAATAATCTTTATTCAATATCCTATATCCTACATATAATCAATTGATTATAAATCAATTATATCATTATAAAAGAAAAAATCCTTGACAACAATCAATATATTCTAAATTTAACCACTAAGACTAAAACAGACACAGGAAATCAATATGAAACAACAGAAAGTGAAATTCTTTGCAGTCGTTTTTGCTGTTTGGTCCATATTTTGTGGTCCCATTATAGCTCAATCTATCAGTGAAATAACGGTTGAAGATGCTATGGAAGCCCGAACTGAATTGGATGCACTGATTGATTCATTGCTAACAAAGGAACCACCAGATGTAGTAACAGCCCCGGCTATAGAGGAAACTCCACCGGGTGAAATCTGGTTAGCTTCTTATTACAGCAAACGATTTAACGGTAAGAAAACTGCAAGTGGTGAACCCTATAATCAAAATGAATACACTTGCGCTCACAAAACTCTCCCCTTTAATACCCTTCTAAAAATCACCAATCCCAAAAACGGCAAAACTGTTAATGTACGAGTCACCGATAGAGGTCCCTTCATTAAGGGACGCGATTTAGACTTATCTTATGCAGCTGCTAAAGACCTTGGCTTATTAAAGCATGGAGTAATGAAAGTAGTAGTCTCAATTTTGCCTGAAAATAATGATAATTTACAATTAGCTCTTGAATGAGGCAAGAGCAGTGCTTAAAGCACGGAATCAATCCTTACCCCGCTGTTAGAGTAAAGATTGATTCCATTTTTTTATTCTGGAGAAATTTATGATACCCAAATCTATCAATATTGCACCTTCAGTCAGGAATGCTTTAAAGGATAAAAAACCGGTAGTAGCTCTGGAATCTACTGTGCTAACTCATGGTCTTCCTTATCCAGAAAATTTCTCAATTTTCCAGACCCTGGAAAACTTACTCATTTCACAAAAAGTAACTCCTGCTACTATAATTGTCTTAGATGGAATTGCTTATATTGGTTTAGAAGAAAATATGCAGATGAAACTGAAACAAATGCTGAAGAATAAAGAAAACTTCAGCAAATTAGGAATGCGCGATTTACCTCTAGCAATAGCTAAAGAAATTAGTGGGGGTACTACTGTTTCGGCAACAATGCTGCTGGCTCATCTTGCCGGGATCAAAGTTTTTGCCACTGGAGGCATTGGAGGTGTCCATCGAAACTGGGAAAGTAGTCTGGATATTTCCAGTGATTTGATTGCTCTATCCCGTATCCCTGTTATAGTCATATCTGCTGGATGCAAAGCTATTCTGGATATACCTGCCACACTTGAAGCTCTGGAAACGCTGGCAATACCGATTCTCGGATGGAAAACAAATAGCTTTCCACTATTCTATACTTCCAAAAGTGTTTATCCTATTGAAAAAATAGATAATCTGGACATATTTGTTTCTTTCTGGAAAAATCATCTTGCCCTGAAAGGAAAAGGGATTCTCATCGCTAATCCTATCCCCGAAGAATACAGTCTACCACTTGATAAGCTGGATTCTATTATCAATGAATCAATTGAGCAAGCACAAATTAAAGGAATAAAAGGGAAAGAATTAACACCATTTCTGCTTGACTTTCTGGCGCAGGCAACTAAAGGTGAATCCATAAAAGCCAACTTAGCTTTGTTAAAAAATAATGTCCAGTTAGCAGCAGAATTGGCTAAAGCTTTAATAAATAAAGGAAGTTAAAATTATGAGAATCTATATATCCATTGATATGGAAGGTATTCCTGGGACCTTCAACTGGGAACAGGAAAAGACGAATCGTTCTTCAATACAAAATTGTATGTTTCATCATATACAAACAGCTATAGAGAGCCTACTTGCCAGTCCTCAAGCCTCTCTAATAGAAGAAATCACCCTTGCCGATTCTCATAGTGCAGGTGATAATCTTGATTATAGCATAACTGCACTGGATGAAAGAATTAATCTAATATCTGGTTGTCCTCGTCCTCGCTATATGATGCCCGATCTTGACTCTGGATATGACCAGGTATGGTTTTTAGGTTATCACAGTGGTACTGGTGCTTTACATGGAAATATGGACCACACCTATTCTAATAGTCGTATTCATAATATCTGGATAAATGGAGATAGAATGAATGAAGCCCTCATCAATGCAGCTTATGCAGGATATATCGGAGTTCCAGTTGGACTGGTTAGTGGAGATGAAACTTTGAAAGAAGAGCTTCTTTTCTATCTTCCCTGGATTGAATATATCACCACCAAGAAGGCAATAGCCAAGTTTTCTGCTAAAAACTATTCGCAAAAGCTGGTAGATAAACAGATTAAACTCTCTGTGCTTCATACTCTTACTAGAACCAAAGAAGAAATTCCTCTCTTTGTCTTTGAGCCTCCCTTAACTTTAAAAATAGAATTTAATCATAGCTCAATGGCAGATCAAGCTGAATTAATGCCTTACACCAAAAGATTAGATGGACGCACTATAGAATATCACACCGATGACTATGCCGTTCTGTTTGAAGCAATTATGGTGCTGGTATATCTGGCTCAAACGACTCCTATGTGAGATAAGGGATCTAAAATGGAAGATAAACTGGTTACTATCGCTAAGTTTGACGATAACTTTGAGGCTGATTTAGCTCAAAGATTATTAGCTGATAATCACATTCAAGCTTATGTGAAAAATGCTATTTTCTACTCTATGATGCCTGGAATATTCCCGGGAAAAGTGGATTTGGAACTTCAAGTAAGCAGTGAAGATGAAGAAAAAGCCCGAGCAATATTAAATGAATATCAAAATACACCCGAGATAAAAAGGATTTTAGTGAGAAACGATGTCCTGCAGGAAGGACATTTTCTTCTAACTTCAGGACGCCATAGTGCAATCTACCTGGAGAAGATACACCTTTATCAAAATCCACAGGATACCTCTCGTGTCTGTGAAATGCTTTCGGAACTTTTGGGTTCTTATGAATTTGATACGGTGGTTGGACCTGCTTATGGTGGAATTGTTCTGGCATTTGAGACGGCAAGAATGCTGGAAAAGGAATTTCTTTTCACACAAAGAAAAGATGCCTTAATGACAATTCGCAGTGGATTTGATTTAAGTAAGGTCAAAAAAGCAGTTATTACAGAAGATATAATTACCACAGGTGGCTCAGTTAAAGAAGTTATAACTGCACTGAAAGATGCGGGAATAGAGGTTATTGCAGTTGCAGCTATTGTAGATCGTAGCACAGAAGAAATAGATTTTGGCTGTCCCTTCCTTTCCCTATTGAAAATGGAAATTCCCTCCTGGGACCCAAATGATTGCGTTCTCTGTCAAAATGGAATACCATTAACCGTTCCTGGATCAAGTGATAAGAAAATCTGAACTTTTATGCCTGAGCTTACTATTATAACTCTCAATAGGCGAGAACACAGCGTTCTTTCACACCTCTGGAAATTCTTTCCCTTTGAAGCCGAACTCCAGTATCATTATCTCTATCCCGGTAAAGAAGATGAAGATATAATCTCGCTCCGTCCTAATTTCCATCCTGTTGCTTTTTCTGGGAAACTGGAAGAAGTGATAGAAGCAATGGCTAACTATTTAAAGGAAAAAAATCTCTCTTATCTTTGCTTTTCTAGTCTGGAAACTCAAACGGTCTGGTCAAGATTTTTTCAAAATAATGCTGAAACTATTTACACCAGTCCGGACCTCTTTCTGGCTGATATTAGCGCTTTACCTTCCAACTCCCCAGAAAAGCTTGAAACTTTGTCTGACCTTGTGAAACGAGATATTGCAGTTCTATTCAGTGAAGCGGGAACCTTTATCTTACCAGAAAATGCGACCATCTATCCAGATTTTAATAGTTTTACCCGAACAATGTCCCACGAAATCCTGCTCACCAAAAATAGAGACCTCGTATCTGCTGTCTGCAAAGCAAATGTTCGGCATTACTTTGTTCTTCATCAAACGGACGATAATATTGCCCTTAATCTTTCTCTGGATACGGATAATCCTGACTTTGGCTACGTGTTTACGAACTTGAATCTTGCTGCTAAATGGATAAGAGAAGGAATTAATTCTGTTCTACAGGAAAAAAATAAAGGATATCTTCCCTATTCTGTCTTTGCTTATTATTACGATGTTTATATGAGCCATGTGAATTATGATGATTGGATAGATACGATGTGCAAGTGGTATAATCACTTAAAAACAAAGCCTCTGCGTAAAATTCTGGAACTGGCATGTGGAACTGCAAATGCTTCTGCTCTGCTTACTGCAAGAGGATTTGAGGTTGATGCCTGCGATGCTTCACCTTATATGCTTCAGGTTGCAGACTCTAAACCTGTAAAACCAAACCTCTATCAAGCCTATCTTACTGACTCTATACCCAAAAAAGATTATGACCTGATATTTTGTATCTTTGATAGCATCAATTATCTACTTCATCCAGAAGAAATTAGCACAGTGCTACATAATGTCTATGAAGCACTCGCTCCACAAGGTGTATTTATCTTTGATATCTCCACTCTTCTGAATAGTATGGTCAATTTCTATGATAACACAAACTATCTAAAAGTACACGATGCTTATATCATTCAACGTTCTAATTACAATTCTTTTGCCAATCATCAGCTCACACATATCATTATTTTCCGCAAACATCTCCATAGTTATGAACTTTTTGAGGAGCAACACACGCAAAGAGTTTACTACACACCTGAACTCATAAAACTTTGTAACTCTTCTAAATTGAAACTGAAAGCCATCTATTCCCCTGAAAAACGCTCTAACCTGCTGGAAAAAAATGTGGATAAACTGGATAATAATTTCTTCCGCCTATTCTTTGTGCTTCAGAAGGAATGATGAATTCTCTATACGAATTTGATAGAGTTTTTTTGCAAAGCTCGGGCAGATTAATTGGGGTTGATGAAGCAGGAAGAGGTTCTTTAGCAGGACCTGTAGTCATAGCTGCAGTTATTCTTGATTTTACAAACAATATAGAGGGCATAAATGATAGTAAAAAGCTCAAACCTGATAATAGAGAAAAGCTCTTTGAACAAATCATTAAATCCGCAATTTCCTTTAAAATCGTGGAAGTGGATTCAAATTATATTGATAAATACAATATTTTGCAGGCTACCTTAAAAGGAATGTTTGATGCAGTCACTACCATTGCTCAGCCATCTGATTGCTGTTTAATAGATGGTAATAAGGTCCCTAACGGTCTTTTTTGTTATACCAAATGCATAATTCATGGTGATGCCCTCTCTGCTTCCATAGCTGCTGCTTCCATTCTGGCAAAAGTCCATCGGGATAGATTAATGAGAACATTGGATAAATACTTCCCACTTTATGGCTTCGCTAAACACAAAGGCTATGGAACAACTCAACATATTAATGCCCTTAAACTATATGGACCCTGCTCCATCCATCGGAAAACTTTCGCACCAATTGCGCAAATGATAGATCAAACAGCCTTATAACATAGCTATTATGAAGTATTTACTAATATTATCCTTGACTGAAACTTGGCTTTTCCCTTAAAAGGAATAGAGAAAATAGTTATTTCAATATCGTTATAGATTTTACCATATAACATTAATAAAGGAGCTTCATTAATGGAAAAAATGATGCTATTGGGTGATGAAGCTGTAGCTCAGGGAGCTCTGGATGCCGGAATAAGCGGTTTTTATGGCTATCCAGGAACTCCCAGCACAGAAATCATTGAATATGCCCAGCAAAGTAAACAAGCAGAAGAAATGAAAGTTCATCGGGTGTGGTCCTCTAATGAAAAAACGGCATTAGAAGCAGCTCTCGGGATGAGCTTTTCAGGAAAAAGAGCAATGGTAACGATGAAGCATGTAGGACTGAATGTGGCTGCCGACCCTTTTATGAATTCAGCCTGCACAGGTGCTCATGGAGGTTTGATTATAGCAGTGGCAGATGATCCGAGTATGCATTCTTCTCAAAATGAGCAGGATTCACGCTTTTACGGAAAGTTTGCTATGATTCCTGTGCTGGAACCTTCTAATCAACAGGAATGTTATGATATGGCATTTTTTGGCTTTGAGCTTTCAGAAAAATATCATATTCCCGTTCTTTTAAGGTTAACTACTCGTCTGGCTCATTCTCGTTCGGGAGTAATAAGAAGAAATCTCATCCTTCAGAAAGAGCTAAAGTTACCTGAAGACCTATACCAATTTTTACTACTTCCAGCTATTGCTCGCAAAAGGTACAAACATTTGATTGAACTACAGGCAGACTTTCTCAAAGAAGCAGAACAATCTCCTTATAATCAATTGACCCTGGAAGCAAAGGATTATTCAATGGGAATAATCACTACTGGTTTAGCTTATAACTATCTGCGGGAGAATTTTATTGACCAGCTTATTCCCTATCCTGTTCTAAAAATATCGCATTATCCTCTTCCTGAGAAAGCTATTCATCAACTTTATGATAAATGCGATTCTTTGTTAGTGCTGGAAGAAGGTATGCCCGTTGCAGAAGATATCTTGAAAGGACTAGCCTGGACAGGAACAAAACCCATATATGGAAGATTAGATGGGACTATTGAAAGAGATGGGGAACTGAATCCTAATAAAGTGGCAAGAGCTCTTGGACTTCCTGATACTGAAGGAAAACCAGTTCCTGCAGTGGTTCGTCCCAGACCTCCAGCTCTTTGTATAGGATGTCCACATTCAGATAGTTTTCTGGCTTTAAATGAAGCACTGAAAGATTATGGCAAGGGGCATGTCTTTAGTGATATAGGATGTTACACGCTTGGTTTTATGCCTCCCTATAATGCTATAAATTCCTGTGTGGATATGGGAGCAAGCATAACTATGGCAAAAGGTGCTGCTGATGCAGGACTTTATCCCTCCATAGGAGTTATAGGCGATTCCACTTTCTTCCATTCCGGATTGACTGGATTGATGGATTGTGTGTATGAAAATGCTAATGTAGTTATAGTTATCCTGGATAATTCAACTACGGCTATGACGGGTGGTCAAGAATACACTGGCTATGGAAAGATTGAGGATGTGTGTAAAGGTATTGGTGTTAATCCTGATCATATCCGTATCTTTAAACCTCTCAAAACTAACTGGGATGAAATGGTGAGAATTTACCAGGAAGAGATAGCTTATAATGGTGTGTCCGTGGTTATTCCACGCCGAGAATGCATTCAGACTTTAAGAAAAAAGAATAAAATGGAGACTCCAGAATGAAAAAGGATATTATACTCGCAGGCGTTGGAGGTCAAGGAATATTGACTATCGCTACAGTTCTTGGAGCTGCAGCACTTAATAGAGGCTGGAATCTTAAACAAGCAGAAGTGCATGGAATGAGTCAACGCGGAGGTGATGTGCAATCTCATCTTCGTCTTTCTGACCAAATTATCTTCAGTGACCTTATTCCTTATGGCAAAGCAGATATGATTCTTTCTGTGGAACCTATGGAAGCCTTGCGTCATCTGCCCTATTTGGCACCAGATGGCTGGATTATTTCTAATAGTACACCCTTCAAGAATATTCCGGATTATCCTGATGAAGAGCAGCTTTATGCAGAAATCAAGAAAATCCCTAATAATGTGCTAATTGATGCAGATTCCATTGCTAAAGCCGTAAAAGCACCTCGTTCTATGAACATTGTTATGCTTGGAGCAGCAATAAAATATCTGGAATTCACGCCAGAGGAATTGAAAGAAGCCATAAAAATGATATTCAACAGAAAGGGAGAAAGGATAGTAGAAGAAAATCTCAGAGCTCTGGACGCAGGTATTAATGCTTAAATAATTTATAGGAGCATCGTTGCTGGTGCTCCTCTTATTTTTTTAAGGAGGATGTTATGAAAAAAAGAAAAGGTCAGATACATAACCTTTTCAGATTCTGGCTTTTTTTATTTTTTTCTCTAAATATATCCTCTTTTTCTGCTAATATCCGCTATCAAACTATAGAAGACTTTGAAAGTGGAAATGTAAATCTAATCTCCTATAGCAATGAAGACCAGGATCCAGGTGCCTGGGAATTAACTTCTTCCGATACATATGATAATAGTGCCTGGGCTTTACGATTGTATGGCAATACCTGGAAGCTGCAAATGATAAATCCTGTCTCGGTTGATTCGGGAACTGTTTTTCAGGTTGCAGCTAAAACCTCAACTGGAGCAAGAATACAAGGAATGGGATTCTCTGATGGAATCAATGTCCTCTTCTATTCCTTTGCTGGAACTCAAATATTGGATATTGAAGAATGGGTTACGGTCTATCAAGGTGCTTTTAATAGCGGTATCTGGAATATATATCAGCTTCCTATTGCTGATGACTGGTATGCCTATTTTGATTATCTACCCATTATTAATTCTCTTGTGTATATAAACGACCTGGATGGAGTCTCCAATCGGAATTTTTTAATAGATTCTATTCTTAATATAACTGAAGATATAGGTATCCCTCCTGCAGTTACTGTCTCATATCAAATCACATCTCAGAGTGCTGAAAAAAAAGGAACTCGTGATGTAGGAGTACAATTTTCTTCTCAAGTTATTGATCCTGATAGCTATACTTTTACCTATCAATGGGATTTTGGAGATAGTCTCGCTAGCCAAAATCCCAACCCTTTTCATATCTATACTGTCACCGATAATCATCCCTATCGTGCTAGCTTAAAAGTGCTTGACGATTCTAATAAATGGGGTTTAGCCTCTTGTCTGATTAATGTTGATCCAGGACCTGATACATTTCCCTTGAGAATGAATTTTGTGGGTGATATTATGCTTGCACGCGGTTATGAATCAATTGGAGGAATTATTCCTACTTTAGGAGTTAATGCTATTTTTCAACCTACCAGAGAACTATTAGGTAATGCTGCAGATATTACCGTAGCTAATCTGGAAGTTGTTTTAACCAATCAAGGAACTCCTCATCCTACCAAAAGTGTAGTCTACCGTGGAAATCCTGCTAATGTAAGTGGTCTTGTTTATGCAGGAATTGATAAGGTATGTCTTGCTAACAATCATACTATGGATTATGGCTGGGAAGGACTTAATCAAATGCTGGGCAATCTTTCAGCTAATGCAATAGAGTATAGCGGTGCTGGAATCAATTCCTATGATGCCTACACTCCAGCATTCATCAATCGTAATGGACTTAACATCGCTTTTCTTGCTAGTAGTGATAGGACAGGACAATATAACAATGCTCAACCTTATTTAAATGCAGGATATAACAAACCCGGCATTGCTTATATGACTCCCTACTACATCCTGCAACAACTGTATGCCGTACAAAATGTGGCAGACCTAAAAATAATGGAATTTCATGCAGGAAGTGAATATTCCTTAGCTCCGGGGAGCAACTATGATAAATCAAATCCTTTCCTGGAAGATAATGAAGATGAAGATTACAGTCCTACAACCGATGTACCTCATATGTGGGATATTGCTATTCGCCATTTTGCTATTGATTCCGGAGCAGATTTAGTTATAGTTCACCATCCACATATCATTCAAGGCATAGAGGTCTATCAAGGTAAAGTCATTGTTCATTCGCTGGGTAATTTTGCTTTTGACCTCACCTACCCAGAAACAATGCCCTCAATGATTTTCTATGCTGATGCCAGTAGAGATGGATTTTCCAATTTCCTGATTAAACCTGTCTTTATTGATAATTTTATCCCTAAACCTGCAACAGGACAGCTGGGAAAATATATCCTGGATTATCTGGCTATGCGAAGCACAGATTTAGATACTAAACTTCTCGTGGATTACAATGATATTTCTGCCTCGGTTATAGTGGATAATAATTCTGCTTTAGCTACCTCTCATCCTTATTCATTTAATATGTTTCTAAGCCCAGTCTCAGGACAGGGAAATCTTACTAATCCCTTTAAATTACCTCGTTACGGGAGTATTAGTAAGGTAGACTATATAACTCCCTGTCTTGAATCAGAATACCGACTGGGAGCAGAAACTATCTGGTATGGAAACTTTGAAGATGAAGGATGTAATCTCTGGGATATACCAGAATTTTCTACCACTGATGTATTTGATGGTGAAAGAAGTGCTAAACTTTCTCCTTCCCCTAATCAAACATTAACTGCCACCATAAAAAGAAGATGCAAGTGGTATGACAATACCAAGAAATATACTTTGTATGGCTGGATTAAAACTATTAATGCTTCCAATGCTAATATTATAATCCGATATTATAATTCTCGTAGTAGTGGAATGATAGGCTATGAATATCTTACTACCAATATCAATGGCAATACAGATTGGACTTTCTACTATAAAGAGTTAGCTATCCCTTCATCTGCCTGGTATTATGATATTCGCTTAACCTGCAGTAATGCAAGTTCAGGTATGGCATATGCTCTTTTTGATAATGTTGGCTTAATTGAATGGACTGCCTGGACAGCTTTTGATCCGCATAATTCCATTTCTAATCCAAATAATTATTACTGGATGCAGATAAGAACACCAGAAAATCCTAAATCCATAACGGTAAAATTCACTGAACAGCTTTATGAAAGATTCCCTTATAGAACAGAGACTAAATATACCCAGAACACTTATCTTTCCGCTTTTCCTAATCCTTTTAAAGATAATGTCAGAATAGAATTTCAAGCAGATGATAAAGGAAAAATAAAGCTGGAAGTATACAATATAAGGGGACAAAAAGTAAAGACTCTAGCCAATAATATACTTCCTGAAGGGAAGAATCAGTTAATCTGGAATGGCAAAGATTTTAATGATAAGAGAGTCTCAAATGGAGTGTATTTCCTCAAACTGGAACAAGATGGAAAACAAACTGTGAAAAAATTATTGCTTTTGCATTGATGCTTAGGCAATTGACAAATACTTTAAAGCTTAATTGATGGCTATATATGGATGAATTAATTGTTTTTAGTGTCTCGGAAGTGACTGCCCATTTGAAGCAAGTGATTGAAGCACAGATAGAACCGCTTTATGTGCGTGGTGAAATTAGCAATTACACCCGTCATCCTTCCGGGCATATATATTTCAGTTTAAAAGATGCAAATGCCAACTTGCGCTGCACCTTCTTTCGCAATTCCAATATCTATCTTGATTTTGAACCGGAAGAAGGAATGGAAGTGATATGCTTTGGAAAGCTTACTATTTATGAAAAAGGTAGCACCTACAATCTTAATGTTTACTCAATGCAACTGGCAGGCAGGGGAAATCTAGCCAGACTATTTGAGCTCTTAAAGAAGAAGTTACAGGCAGAAGGTCTGTTTGAAGATTCACATAAAAAGCCCTTACCAAAATATCCTCGTCGGATTGGAATTGTCACTTCTCCTGCTGGAGCTGCTTTACAGGATATTTTAAATATTCTAAAACGTCGTTATCCGGTTGAAGTTATTGTTTTCCCTGCTTTAGTTCAAGGTGAAGAAGCACCTCCAACTTTAATTCAAGGTATAAGGTATTTTAATGAGATAGATAATGTAGATGTGATAATTCTTACTAGAGGAGGTGGTTCTCAGGAAGATCTTTTTTGCTTTAATGATGAACAATTAGCTCGCACTATCTACGATTCCAAAATTCCAGTTATATCAGCTGTAGGGCACGAAATAGATTTTACCATAGCAGATTTTGTGGCCGATTTGAGAGCTCCAACTCCTTCTGCTGCAGCTGAATTAGTTGTCCCCAATCGTTCTGATGTAATCAATTACCTTAATGCTTTAGAAGAAAGATTGACCAATAGTATAAAAAGTAAAATATATATTCTACGAAATCAGATTAATGAATTGCAATTGCATTTAACTGCTTTGCATCCCAGAGCTATCTGGCAAAGCTATAAAAAAAGAATAGACCAGGTATCTATTGAATTTCTTAATTTAGCTTCTAATATGCAACAACAGCTTCATCGTTACAGCAATAAGCAAGTAGAAGCTTTTCATACTATGCAATATCTCCTGCAAAGTAAGTTGCATCAGTATCAGCAAAACCTGGATGAATTGACTTTAACTCTTCCCTCAGAAATGGCTAAGAAATTCAAAGAAACGGAAAATAGAATTTCAATGCTTGAACTTCAACTGGAAAACATTTCACCAAAACATATGCTAAATAAGGGCTATGCATTAGTGCAAAGAGGTGAACACATTATCACTTCAGTAAAAGAGCTAACCCTTGAAGAAGAAATCTCATTGAGAATGAAAGATGGCTCAGCTGATGTTAAAGTGCAAGATATCTATCCAGAACCCGAAAATGGTAACTCTACTGCAGATTAATATATTATGAATCTGGACTTTCCCTCAATTAAAAAAGAAAAAATATTATGACCGAAGACCGTAGTAAACAGGCAGGAATTCTTACCACGGCAGAATTTATTCGTTTTGGCTTTAAAACTATTATTGGCATAGCCTTAGCTCGTATTCTCCTTCCTGTAGAGCTTGGCTCTTATCGTCAGCTTTTCCTTATATATTCAACCTTTTCCACACTTTTATTGCTTGGTATCCCTCAAAGCATCCTTTATTTTCTTCCTAAATTAAAACATATAGATAGTAAAAAAGAGTTTATAACTCACACTGTCAATCTTATCACTCTGCTGGCTTTTATTTTTGCTCTGGCAATATTTTTACTACGAGGATTCATAGCTAATATATTTCATAATCCACAACTAAATATCCTTCTTGTTATCTTTGCTGTCTATCCCTTATTTATGTTCATCACTCAAATCTATTCTCAGATTATGCTGGGATTAAAACAACCAAAAAAGACCGCTACTTTCACCCTAATCAGTGTTGCTTGTGATTTTGTTTTTATCCTGGGAACTGCTTTAATAACCAAAAATCTGCATTATATTGTGCTGGGAGTGATGTTTTCTGCTTTGTTGCAATGGGGTTATGCTCAATATAATCTGGGAAGATATTTAACTAAGGTGACCTTTGACCCAGATTATTATAAAGAGATATTTCAGTATGCTTTACCGCTTGGTCTGGCTTCTATAATAGGAATGCTTTCCGTTCAATTGGATAAATTGGTCGTATCAGGATTTTTCACACCTGCTGAATATGCTATCTTTTCTATTGGAGCCGTGGAACTTCCTCTTATTTCAATCCTTAATAATTCGGTAAATGCCATACTACTTCCCCATATAAGCAGTAATCCAGATCAAATTTATACTATTTATAAAGCTTCTGTGAGAAAGAATGCTCTCATTATTTTCCCTCTTTGTGCTTTAGGTCTTATTTTTGCTGAACCATTAATCACTTTGCTTTATTCCAGCACTTATAAAGCTTCAGCTCCCATTTTTCAAGTATATTTGATTAATTTACCACTTCGTATAGCCACTTATGGAATCATATTTATGGCTTTAAAGAANNATTGCCACAGTGATTGTAAGTTGGTTCTCTGTAACGATTTATCTTTACTGGATAAAAAACAGTTTAAAACTCAATCTGAGAGAACTGTTCCCCTTGCCTGCCATAGGTAAAACGGCATTATCGGTAACTATTTCAGCTCTGTTAAGTCTTTCTGTGCTCTGGATTTTCGGAAAAGGCTGGCTTTTTCAAATTTTAGCTTTACTGGCATTTATAATATGCTATTTCTTTACCGGTAAAGCTTTAAATGCCATTCTCCCATATGATATTCAATATATAAAACAACTTTTAAATCAAGCAAAAATGAAGATTTCAGGAAATAGATAAATGGATTACTTTTCTGAACATACCTGGTCAAATTATGATAGAGATGGTCGTTCTTCAGAGCGTTTATCCTATATCAGAAAAATGATTCCTCAAAAAGTACAAACCATTTTGGATGCAGGATGTGGTAATGGTCTCATAACGAATGAATTAGCCAGAGATTATGAAGTTACTGCCCTTGATCCATCACCTGTAGCTCTGCAATATGTGCAATGTCCAAAGGTCTGTGCTTCCATTGATACTATACCTTTTCCGGATAGCTCTTTTGACCTGGTTTGTTGTAATGAAGTTCTGGAACATTTAGATGATCCCACCTTAAAAAAAGGTATATCAGAAATAAAGAGAGTGAGCAAGAAGTATTTACTTATTGGTGTCCCTTTTAAGGAACAACTGGAAAAGAAATTCTATCGTTGTGCTATATGTGGTTTCACCGAAAATGTTTACAGTCATCTCCAATCTTTTGACCTGGCAAAACTGGATGAACTTCTAACCCCTGATTTTATCCTTTTAGAACATCACATTTTTGGACCGCCAGAACGCACCATCCATCCTTTTCTGTTATCTATAGTGCATAAACAGGGACAGTGGTTTCTGCCTTCAGATAAGCAGAAATGTCCGCAATGTGGCAGCAATGAATTCCTTCATAAAAGCAATCTTTTAACCAAGCTTATTAATGGATTTAATCTTATAATATCTCATTCTCATCCTTATTGGCTGTACACTCTATACCAGAAAAAAGATAAAATATAATGAAAAAAGTTCTCTATATCGTCTTTTATTATCCTCCCATAGGTGGCTCTGGAGTGCATAGAGGCGTAAAATTTACCCATTATCTATCTGAATTTAACTGGGATAGCGTGGTTTTAACACCTGATCCTAAACTGATTAAGCAACCAAAGGACTACAGTCTTTTAAATGAAGTGTCACCAGAGCAAAAGATACATCATTTCTTCACTCTGGATGCACGCTGGTTATTCAAAATTTTCTGGGGTTTGAAGTTACCTCAAGTGGTAAATTGGCTGAATTATCATATCTTTAAACCTGATGCTGATATCCTCGCTCTTCCTTTTTTGCGTTTTAAAATTTCGCAACTAATAAAAAAATATAAAATAGACCTCATTTTCATTTCTGGACCTCCTTTTTCTTTAATGTTAAATGTTTTATGGTTGAAAAAAAAATATCCTCTGCCGGTCATCGTAGATTTTAGAGATGATTGGAGTATGGGACAGAGTCGTTTGGATAATCCACCTCCAGAATCATTTAGAAAATATGAAGTCAATCTGGAGCACGAGGTCCTTTCTGCAGCTGACAAAGTTATCGTGGCAAATGAAGCAATAAAAAACAATTTTCTCTCTCTTCATCCTGATCTCAGTGCACAGCATTTTGTAGTTATTACTAATGGTTATGATGAAAAGGATTTTCAGAAAGTTTTCCCTCCTCGTGAAACTGAAAAAGATAAACTTCAGATTGTTTATATTGGAAGTTTATACGGACGCCGTCAACCCGGAATTGTCTGGCAGGTTTTAATAGATTTAGTTGGAAAGGGAAAAATAAATCCTGATAAAATAAGCATCCATCTCTATGGACCAAATTATCGCTCTTTCGTGTTTAATGGCTTTGAAAACAATAAAATCCTGGAAAAGATGGTGAATCTTCATCCTTATTTACCTCATTCTCAAGTTCCCCAGGTTATGAGTCAAGCTGATGTCCTCTGGTTATTTATAGGTTCAGGACCTAAAAGTGATGCTATATCTACCGGAAAGATATTTGAGTATATGAGAAGTGGAAAACCTATTTGGGCAGTGATCAATCCTCAGGGTATTGCCGCAGATATTCTTAAATCAAGTGGACTGGCTTGTATTGCAGATAACGAAAATCCTGATGAAATTGCCAGCTCATTGGTTAATTTATATAAGAACTGGCAAGAAGGAAAACTTACTGTTCAGCCAAATTGGAATTATATTCATAGCTTTGAACGACGTGAACTCACTAAAAAATTGGCAGAGGTCTTTGAACAGACCTTAACTAATGTTAATAATAATAATTTTTATACCTCCCATCAATCTCTAAATGGGCAATCATAATGAAAGATAAGCTTCTTTTAATACTACCTACCCATTCTTCCTTTATGAAAGTAGATGAAGAAATTCTTAAAAGTGCTTATGAAGTTACAACTCTTTATCTGGATCAGGATATCTCCAAAACAAGATATTTAAAAAGGATTTTAAAAGCCCTTCTTACTCTCATTTTTGATCATCGATATCAAAAAGTGCTCATCTGGTTTGCCGATTATCATTCTGCTCCTATTGTTCTACTTTCTAAATGGAAAAAAATCCCCAGTTTCATTTTTATTGGTGGTTATGATGCGGTTAAATATCAAGAACTACGGATGGGAGTATATTGTTCACCAGTTCGTAGTCTGTGCGCAAAAATCGCTTTAAAAAAATGTACTCATATTATTGCTAATCATTCTGCTCTACTTTCTTCTAATAATACCTATTACAAACCTGAAGGACATAAAGATGGCATCTATAATTTAATTCCTGGATTAAAAACTCCCGCTACTGTTATTTTCAATGCAGTAACTATTTCTACTCCCTTAATTATATCTGAACAGAGATTACGACAGATTGTTACGGCTGGTTCTACTCCCCGGTTACAGGACTTCTATAACAAAGGTTTTGATTTATTAACTGAAATCGCTAAACATAGACCCGATTTGAGTTTCGTTTTTGTGGGAATTAATAAAAAATGGCTGGCTGAACTAAATAAAACCTATCACTTTGAACATTTACCCAATATTACCATCTATCCCTATCTACCTCAAAATGAATTTATTAGCCTTCTAAATATTAGCTCTGTCTATGCTCAACCTTCTATCTCGGAAGGAATGCCCAATTCTCTTATGGAAGCTATGCTGGCTGGTTGCATTCCAGTTGGCTCAAAAGTGGCTGGAATCCCTACTATCATTGATAAATATGGCTATATTATAGACCAACGAGATCCCCAAGAATTGGAACAAGCACTGGACCTTGCTCTTCAAAGTGAAGCTGACCGAAAAGAGATATCCGAAAGTATTAAAAACCGTTTCAACTTACAAATACGAAAAGAAAAACTATTAAACCTACTAAATAAATATAATTAAATTTATTACTAGTATCTGGTTAAATTTATTCCTGATAAAAATCAACTACACAGTAATTCATAACCCAAAAAACTTGATTACTTCACCTTTGACTGATTTTACCACTATTATCTCTTATCATACTGCAAAGTAATTCATACCCCAAAAAACTTAATTTCCTTTCCTTTGACTGATTTTACCACTATTATCTCTTATCATACTGGTATTAAAGCAATTGAATAATATTACCCTATTTTCTCCTCACCCCCATCTCTTTCCTTACTCTCTCTTGACTCTTTCGTCAACAAAGAGCTAAGAGAGAGTCAATTAAGCGTTTATTACTTTGCATCTCCCACTGTCACAAATAATAATGACATAATATGTCTCTTTTTCTCTCTTTAAAGTACTCAATTCTGTTCCCTATAAATAAAAAAGTGTGCTCATTTTATAATGCCTTAATTCCATTAAAAGTCGGAAAAACAGATTTGAGTTAATATTTAAAAAGTCCAGATATTTGAAGTAATCTAGATCTGTAACGGTATGTAAAGGTCCCGGTATATAAAGATCCCGGTATGTAAAGGTCCCGGAATGTAAAGGTCCCGGAATGTAAAGGTCCCGGTATGTAAAGGTCCCGGAATGTAAAGGTCCCGGAATGTAAAGGTCCCGGAATGTAAAGGTCCCGGTATATAAAGATCCCGGTATGTAAAGGTCCCGGAATGTAAAGGTCCCGGAATGCAAAGGTCCCCCTTTGCATAATGCGGTAATAGTTTTCATCTATTCAAGGTATTATTAACGCGGTATAACTTCTTGTACTTAAAATTACGTTTTAGAAAGCCTCTACGAGGCTTGTGCAGATGGGGACATCTGCACACCATAAGGGTATGTAAAGGTCCCCCTTTGCATAATGCGGTAATAGTTTTCATCTATTCAAGGTATTATTAACGCGGTATAACCTCTTGTACTTAAAATTACGTTTTAGAAAGCCTCTACGAGGCTTGTGCAGATGGGGACATCTGCACACCATAAGGGTATGCAAAGGTCCCCCTTTGCATAATGCGGTAATAGTTTTCATCTATTCAAGGTATTATTAACGCGGTATAACTTCTTGTACTTAAAATTACGTTTTAGAAAGCCTCTACGAGGCTTGTGCAGATGGGGACATCTGCATACCCTTTCATCTTGCACACCATGACATCTGCACATCCTTTCAGCTTGCACACTCCTACAACTATACGCAAAACATCTGCATTCTAGGTAAAATTACACAACAACTCACATAAAAACAAATATATATATAAACCAGAACCCCGATTTAAATATCGGGGTTCTGAAAGAGATAATTACTGTATTTTATTCGTGTTATTTAACTTATTATTACTTCTGCTATTCTAATACCTTGACCACCAGTCATATTTTTTAATTATATGCTCTTGGCTGAGGCAATCATTTTTATATTTCATTAAAACAGCTTTTCTCTATATACTCCTGGCTTAGGTAATTACTCTTTTATTTCATTAAAACAGCCTTTCTTTGACATTGGGTTTTACCTGCTTGCATAACCAGATAGTAGATACCATTACCACAGAGACTACCATTATTATCACTTCCATCCCATTCTATACGATAGTTGCCGGGATTCTTTTCTCCTACTGCAATCTCTTTTACTATTTCTCCCCGAGTGTTATAGATTATGAACTTGACCTCTGATTTATCAGCTAAACTGAAGGGGATAAACAGTTGAGGATTGAAAGGATTAGGATATACCGGCAGTAGTTCTGTAACCAGAGGAATGGAAGGAGGATTATCACCACCGTTAGGAATATAACCAATAGATATGGAACCAAATATCTTGAAAGTTCCATCCAGGTCATTACACTGCAGCCAATAATAATAAGTTTCACTTTCCGTCACCTCTGTGTCAGTATAAAGATAGGTTTTAGGTTCAGAGGTATTGGTAGCAGAAATTAAAGGACTGACTATATTTGCAGTATAGAGGTCATTTTGAGTACTGCGCATAATATAATAACCGAGCAATCCAGTTTCGGTCTGAGTAGTCCACATTATGTTGATTTTATTTTGCGGATTAACATAGGCGGTGAAAGAAGAAAGTTCTACAGGTAGAGGATTCTCATTACCTACAATAATGGGAATTCCGATATCCTCTCCTTTTGTGCCACTGAAACTGATACTAAAGACAATCTGCGTTCCATTACCAGAAACAACATTCCATCTATTTAGGTAATAAGCACCATAGGTATCATCAGTTTGAATGGTTATAGTCCAACTTGAAATTCCAGTATTTAAAACAAGGTTAAGTTTTTTATATTCAGCATCTTGATTAGGAATAGGAGGAAATCCATATAGATTACCCCTTTCTGCATCTCCACCGGATACTTTAATTTTAAGTCCCGTAGTTTCTTCTGTCACAAATACATCCTCAGGAAAGTAAGGTATATGGACCTTAGCTATAAAAATGTCACTATTTACATCATTAGCGGTAAGAGTTGGTAATGTTCCGAAAGTAGCAGTCCCGTTAAAATAACCTGTGATATAGCTGTTCCCCGAAGAATCAATGTCAATACTATAGCTGTAATCGCTGCTAGTTCCTCCAGCTTTTTGTGCCCATAGCCAATTACCGCTCCTATCAAGTTTGGCTAAAAAAATATCATTTTCTCCACTACCGGGGAGCGATATATCTCCGAATGAAGCAGTCCCACGAAAATTACCGGTAACATAGCTGTTCCCCGAGGAATCAGTTGCGATACCATAGCTGTAATCATCGTTGGAACCTCCCGCTTGCTTTGCCCAGAGCCAATTACCACTGCTATCCAGTTTAGCTATAAAAATATCATTTTCTCCGAGACTGGTAAGAGTTTTATTTCCAAAATAAGCTGTCCTCTGAAAATAACCAGTTGCATAGCAGTTTCCCAAAGAATCAATTGCGATACTATAGCCGTAATCGGTAATACTTCCTCCTGCTTTCTTTGCCCAGAGCCAATTACCACTACTATCCAGTTTGGCTACGAAAATATCTTGGTTACCATTATTAGTAAGGGTTGAACCCCCGAAATAAGCAGTCTCGTAAAAATAACCGGTAACATAGCTGTTTCCCGAAGAATCACTTGCTATACTCAGACCACGATCGGTACTACTTCCTCCAGCTTGCTTTGCCCAGAGCCAATTTCCGCTACTATCCAGCTTGGACACAAAAATATCATTACTTCCATTACTATTAAGAGTTGTACCTCCGAAAGAAGCAGACCCGGTAAAAAAACCAGTGACATAGCTGTTTCCCGAGGAATCAATGGCTATACTCCAGCCTTGATCAGCATCAGATCCTCCAGCTTGCTTAACCCAGAGCCAATTACCGCTACTATCCAGTTTGGCGACAAAAATATCTGAATAATAAGTATCGTCAATACTGCCACTAGTAAGAGTTGTATTTCCGAAATCAGCAGTCCCGGTAAAATAACCGATAATATAGCTGTTTCCTGAAGAATCAGTGGCAATACCAAAACCCACATCCCATTTATTTCCCCCAGCTTGCTTAACCCAGAGCCAATTACCGCCACTATCAAGCTTGATTACAAAAATGTCAGCATCTCCACTACTGTTAAGAGTTGTACTTCCAAAAGAAGCAGTCCCCTGAAAATAACCAGTGACATAGCTGTTCCCTGAAGAATCAGTTACAATACTATGGCTTTGATCGGCGTTAGATCCTCCAACTTGCTTTGCCCATTGCCATACTTCTCTCTGAGCGAAGACAAATGTGGTGCAGAGTATCAATAATATGAACAAAGATGTCTTTTTCATAATTACTACCTCATATGTTATTAGATTTTTGAATAGTTAGTTGGTGGCAAAAATCGTAAATATACCCAGAGGTTAAGAGATCATATCTCTCTTTAAACCTAATACCTGATTGAGATATTTGGTAATTGGATAAATATTTGCAGCTCAAAGTTGCGGAAATATTTGTAATATTTTGATGATGAATATCATTCTTTAAATTTAATGTAAATCTCTTTTTTATTAGCATACGCCTATCAATCCTAAGGTTCATACATTTTCCTACCTACAATTTTAAATAACTCAGAAAATACAGAACTAAGCTTCAACTTTGTTCCCATTTATCTTCATAGAAAACTCTTGATTCAAATAGCTTTTTATAAAAAATAACAAATTATGTTAAGGTCACTTAAATATAATTATATTTTTATTGTAAAGTATTTTCTTTTTTGTAATCTCTGAACTTTATAAAAGATCATCACTTATCGTCAATCTTTTAGTGTGAGAAAAGTAATTTAATTGGCAGAAGGAGAGTATTATTGTAAAAAAATATAATAAAACTTTATATCTTATTAAAAGCATCGTAAAGACTTGTACTTTTACAGGTAAGCGAGGGCTCTCTTTGCATCTTTATCCTATGATTATAATCCTCTCTCTCAGACAAGCTATGCTCCCTAGACTAGAAAGCCTCTACGAGGCTTGTGCAGATGGGGACATCTGCACACCCATCCATCTGCACACCCTTTCATCTGCACACCGGGACAACGAATAATTTTTATTTATTCAATATCTACTTAAAAACCAAACCAGGGACCAACACTTATAGTTAAGCTATGAAATGGTGTATCAGGTGAATTATCAATACTGTAAACATCACCTGTAGCAGCCTGCACTTTCCAGCCACTATGCGTAGGAATTCCGCACATATAACCGACCTCTGTTTGAATACCAAGCCAGGGAAGCAATCTAATCAGCATTTCAGCTCGGGGTTGAACCATAAAATAATTACGGGAGACTTTTACATTGAAACTTCCACCTGATGATATTTCAGGCCAGTTAAAATCTGTATTTGCCAGAGCAGAATATTCCACTTCATGACCTCCAGAACCGAGCATAATTCCCAGAGAACCGATAAATTTTGTGTTAATAGCATAACGCTTATCCAGCGTAACTCCACCAAAGGAAAGGTTATATTTAATTTTGGAATGTGTGGCAGCATCGCTATCGGAAAAACTGTAGCCAGCGCCAACCCCTCCGAGGAAAAATCCTTTTCCAATATTGATTTTACCCCCACCTCCACTCATAAACACCCCATCTTCGTTTATCGCTTTATGAGCAAAGCCCTTATCTCCGGTTGATTCTCCTATATTAGTAATTAATTCATTAACATCTTCCACTGGAAAGACTGCCCAGTAGGGCATCCAACTGCCTCCTCCCCATCCCACTGGATAGGCAACTTTCTTATTAGATTCTGATTTACCAGGTTTTTTCCCCTTCGTTCTTCCCTGTAATTTAGTAGTGATATCAAATATCTTTCCCTCTCTCCAGATAGTTAGCCATACAGTATCTCCAGGACGTAAAAGTTTTTTAATGCTCCTAAACTCTTTTACATTAAATATAGGATATCCATTAAGTTTCATCAAAATATCATTATTTTTAATACCTGCTTGCCAGGCAGGTGAACCTTTTTCTACTTTAGTGACCAGAATCCCGTATAGTTCATTATAACCAAGAGATTGAGCAGTAGGAAAATCCATATCTTCTACTTCAAATCCAAAATATACTTCTTCCTCAGAATCTGAATCCCAGACATCAATCAATTGTTGATTAGCCGTTAACAAAGGAGTTGTTTCAGCAAACAAAGCACACATTATAAATGTTATTAAAAAGCAGAATATAATTTTAGGTTTCACTTTCTTCTCCTCTTTTTCCTAATTTTTATCCTAAAATCTTTATAAAAATACCCTATGCTAAAGTCAAGCACAAATCGGATAAAATAATTCTTGTCAGATATCAGGAACTAAACTTTATAAGTCTAGATTAAATTTTGGATATTGCCTACCATTTAATATATAATTTTTAAATACAAGGAAAGAATAATGAAAAAATTAATCGTATTTTTGATGTCTCTTTTGATGGCTGTTAGTTTATTTGCCACACCTTATATTCTGGCTATCCCAACTCAACATATAATTAATCAATTTAAAGCTATTTCAACCTATGAATCAATGCGACAGCTTGCTCAAAATAATTATCAGATACTACACTATGATAATGAATATGCTATAATAATAGAAAATGAAGATAAAATAACTTTCCCGGGGATAATCAAGCTTGCAGATAGCTCTGTTTTACCGAACTTATATATTGTCTCAAACATTCCCTTAGAAGAATTCTCCCTACCCTCTGAAGCGGGAAAAATACTGCTAAAATTGCAATCTGGCTACTTAATTGAAAGTCCCTTGAATGATATCACTCTGAGAAAGACAATAAAGAATCCTTTTATCCATTTAGGACCAGAGCCAATAATTTTTAGTAAACCTTTATTATTACCTGAAAAAAGAGATGCTTTTAGAACCGATATTTCTCAAATTATATCGCTAGTAAGTGCAGATTCCATCCGCTATAATATCCAATGTTTACAGGATTTTCAGACCCGTTTTGCCTTAGCAGATAATAGATTACAGGTAGCTGAATGGATAAAGAACAGATTCATCAGCTTCGGAATAAATGATGTGCAATTACAATCTTTTGTCTGGAACAATACAGACCAATACAATGTGGTAGCAACAATTCCAGGCACCCTATATCCTGAACAATATATAATCGTAGGAGGACATCACGATTCTATAACCTACAATCAAAGCATAGATCCACTTGTATTTGCTCCTGGTGCAGATGATAATGGTAGTGGCTCAGGAGGCACACTTGAAATTGCCAGAGTTATTATGCAAAGTGATTATCAACCTAAATGTTCCATTCGTTTTGTAACTTTTGCCGCAGAAGAATTCGGTCTCTGGGGTTCAAAATATTATGCTTTAACTGCCCATAACAATAGTGAAAATATCCGCTTAATGATTAATCATGATATGATAGCCAATAATAATGACTCTTATTTTTTCCGGGTAGTTTTAAATCCTTACGATGGTTCAGAAATTTATAATGATTATGCTTTGCAATTAATTAATCAGTACACCAATTTACAAGTTTCTTATAGTTTAAGTGAAAATGCCAGTAATAGTGATAGTTACTCCTTCTGGGCAAATGGATATAATATCCTTTACTTTTCAGAATATGAATTTTCTCCTTATTATCACTCTGAGAATGATATAGTACAAAATATAAATCCAGATTACTGTGCTGAAGTAATTAAGGCATCTACTGCCTGTGCGGTAAGGTTTTCTGAAATACCATTAGCACCTATAAATTTAGTAGTTCATGATGCAGGAGATGGTTCTTCTTTAATTGTTACCTGGGAAAGTGCTTATGAACAAGTATTAGACCATTATAACCTGTATTATTCAACCGTTTCAGGACAATGGAATGATCCTATATCTACCAATCAGACCACTTATAGATTGGAAAACTTAATAGAAGGGCAACTCTATTATATAGGGGTTTCCAGTGTAGATTTTAATGGTTTAGAAAGCTTTATAATAGTTGCCACAGGAACTCCTAATTTAATACCGCTAACTCCTAAAAACTTTAAAGTTAACCCTGCATATCGTGCTGTTTATTTATCCTGGGACGAAAATCTGGAATTAGACCTGGCAGGATACAAGCTTTATCGTTCTCAAAATGAAGGAGAATCGGGCAATCAGATTGGTGGTCTACTTACTCAAAATAGCTATCTGGATACAGATTTTGTGAGCTCTGAAAATTATTATTTCTATAGTCTCTGTGCTATAGATATGGAAGGTAATCAGAGTGAATTCACTGAAGTAATAAAAACCCGTCCGGTTACTTTAAATAAGGGAATTCTCATTGTGGATGAAACTGAGAATATGAGTGGTACTAATCCTTTTCAACCTACTGATACCCAGACGGATGAATTTTATAGTAATATTATGCAAAACTTTGATACTCATCAACTGGATTTAAATGACCTCTCGGAAACTCTCAATTTAGCTGATATAGGCATTTATTCTTCTATTTTATGGTATGGTAATGACCTTGCCAGTATGGACTATCCTTATTTTATGAAGGAAGATTTAAAGAAATATATAGAGTTTGGTGGTAATCTTTTCTTCAGTATCTATCATCCAACTTTAGCTTTTGATTTGAACTCTTCCTACCCGAACTATTTTAATTCAGATACTTTTATTTATCAAAATATTGGCATCAGTTCAACGGATTATTCTAACTCTGCTCGGTTTAAATATGCTACACCTTGCTATGAAGACTTCCCACCCTTAGAAGTAGATTCCCAGAAAACTCTTAGTTCCTTTAATGGACATATTTATCAGGTTGAAAGCATAGAACCTTCCCCGTATGCTGAAACCATCTACTTATACGAATCTGACTATGATTCAGATACTCCTCAAGGTGCTTTAAAAGGAGGCACTGTGGGCATCTATAATCCTACGCAAAATGGTAAAGTAATGGTCTTAAGTTTCCCTCTTTATAATATGAACGAAACTGATGCTCAGAGATTGGTGGAATATGCCTTTCATCACTATTTCAATGAACCTGGTATAAGCACTGGTTTAACTGAAGAAAATAAAATCCATATCTTTGCCAATTATCCCAATCCTTTTGGAGAAAAGACTTCTTTCCGCATAGAATGGTTAAATGCAGATCAACCTGTTAAAGTGGAAATCTATAATCTAAGAGGTCAATTGATTAAGACTATCTACAAAGGTTACAGTCCAAAATCCTTTATCTATGAATGGGATGGAAAAGATAAAAATGATAAAACTGTAAGTAGTGGTATCTATAGTATAAAAGCAAGCCAGGGAAATAAAAATAGTATCAGAAAGATAATAATGATTAAATAAAGGATATCAGATAATACTCTTTATATTGTAGAATACTATATCTCTTATTCTTATGAGATATTAAGTGAAAAATCATAGTTATAAAGCATATAATACGAGAATAGGATTTAAAGCATATTTCTGAAATAAAGAAACAGTTGGCATAATGTATTGAACTTCTGTTAGTTAAACTACCAGAGAAGAAATGAATGCTTGACAATTATCCTTAGAGAAAATAAAAAGTTTTATCTTTGAAAGGAGTTGGATATGCATTCCTGGAAGATAATAGCACGGGGTAGAGTTCAAGGAGTTGGATTTAGACACTATGCTCAGACCTGTGCCAGACGCTGTGGAATAACTGGATATGTTAGAAACCTATATGATGGTAGTGTTTTAATAGAAGCCACAGGAGACCAGGAAAGCTTGAACCGTTTTTGCGAACTACTTCGTAATGCTAACCGATTCATAGATGTTCGTGAACTCGAAATTATAGAACAGGATAAAACGGTATTGTATAATGATTTTCAAATACTATAAGCGATTAGATAGAGATAAGAAAGAAAAGTTTTTAGATATAAAACCGCCGGGAAAAATGACTCTTTTCCTGATCTTTCTTTTATTGCCCATTATTTTATCAGCCGAATACATAACTCATAAAGTCCAGCCCAAGGATACTCTTTATAGCTTAAGTAAAAAATATGAGGTCCCTATTGAACAGATAAGGAAATTAAATAATATTAAGGGAAATATCATTCACGAAGGTCAAATACTTAAAATAAAAGAGGAGGAACTATCATTAGCTCCTGAGGTGCCAGCCATTATTCCAGCTAAACCTGAAGTTAGTACTATTCAGGATGAAGAGTTTTCAAATACTCCAGTTATCCAAAAGGTGGAATTACTTGATCAAGAATCAATTGATTATCCCGAAGATTATTATTACAAAGTGCGAAAAGGGGATAATCTTTATCGTATTGCCCTTAATAAAAAGATTAAACTTGCAGATTTATTAAAATGGAATGACTTTGAAAACGAATCACAAACAATAAAAGAAGGAGATAAACTTTTTGTTAAGGACCCCTCCGAATATCATAAAAAGACAACTATAGTAGCACCTAAAAAAGTAGAAACAGGAACGAGTGAAGAGCCGGATTCTTTAATTATTGAGAAAATATATGTAGTCCAGAAAAAAGATACTTTATTTAAAATAGCTAGAGAAAATGGAATGACGGTTGAAGAATTAAAGTCTTTGAATAATCTTAAATCGGATAAACTTTCAGTTGGTCAAAAGCTCTGGTTAGTAGGGAAACCCAGACTACTTGATGATGAGGAAGAACTCAAACTATCTCCAAGTTCTACAGCATTAATAGATGGACAGATTAGTGCAAATTGCATAATGCCTGCAGAAGGATATGTTTCTTCTGAGTTTGGATTAAGACATGGAAGACCCCATAAAGGAATTGATATAGCCAATAAAACTGGAACACCCATTTATGCTGCAATGGAAGGTGTAGTCCTCTTTTCTGGGAGACAGAATGGTTATGGGAATGTAGTTATTTTAGAACATCCTGATTTTATTATGACTGTTTATGCACATAATGAAATAAATTTAGTTCGTGAAGGAGATAAAGTTTCACAAGGTCAACAGATAGCAACAATGGGAGCAACTGGCAATGCCACTGGTCCTCATTTGCATTTTGAATATCGTATTAAAGGTAATGCCATTAATCCACGTAAAGTGCTTCCTTTTAAACAAAAATAGAATAGCAGTTTATGAATAGGGAAAATGTTTTTGCGGATAAAGCTCTTCAGAATTATCTGAAAGAGATATCCAAATTTAAAACACTTAGTCGTGAAGAAGAACATAAATTAGCTCTCCGTGCACGCGAAGGTGATCAAGAAGCTATTAATAAATTGATGCAGGCTAATCTGAAATTTGTAGTAAAAATAGCTTCTCAGTATCAAAATAGGGGTCTTTCACTATCAGAACTAATCAGTGAAGGCAATATAGGTTTAATCAAAGCCATTGAAAAATTTGACCCAGACCAGGATATAAAGCTTATTTCCTACGCCATCTGGTGGATTAGACAAAGAATTATGCAAGCAGTTTCTGAAAAAAGCTCTCTTATCCGTGTACCTATGGGAAAATCCAGCTCTGCCCATCGTGTTAAAGCCACTGAGGAACGAATTTATTCTGAAACCGGAGAATCTCCTTCCATTATAGAACTAAGCGAGAGAATGAATCTACCAGAAAAATCTATTGAACAGCTAAAAGACCGTATGGTTGAGACCACTTCCTATGATGAACTATTACAAAACGGTGATTTTCAAGAATTTTCAACTCGAGAATTAATCAGAGATGAAGGGTTGGTTGACCCTCAAGAAATATACAGTCGTGAACGATTACAAAATAAAATTGAGAATGCTATAAACAAATTGGATAAGCGAGAAGCAGAAATCATTAGAACCTATTATGGTCTAAATGAGAATCATGAAACACGCAACTTTGCTCAAATCGCTGAAACTATGGGACTTTCACGAGAAAGAGTGCGTCAAATCCAGAAAGAAGCTCTGAAAAAAATATTAGCGGAATTACAACCTGAAGAGGACAAGCTGGTAGATGAATTTCTGGAAAAATACAGCTATTAAAAAACCGTAAAACTTAAGATAATATAGGAACAAACATATGTTTAAAAATTTCAATGAAATGGTAGCAAATGTGAAAGCCAAAAGAAGAGGTACTGTGATTATAGCAGCTGCACAAACAGAATCCGTTTTACAGGCAGCGATTTTGGCTCAAGAAGAAAATTTAGCAGATTGCTTACTGGTAGGCGATAAATCTTTGATTCTTTCTATGCTGGAACAATTAGACCCTGGTCATTGCTATCGTTTTGAAATAGTTGATGTAGGAAATGATTTAGTAAAGGCTGCTGAAATGAGTGTACAATTAGCAAAAGAAGGTAAAGGGGATATTATTCTAAAAGGAAAAACTGATTCAGGACTTTTGTTACACAGTGTTTTAGATAAAGAAAAGGGACTTCGCATCAGTCCTGTTATTTCAGATGTACTTGCTTATGAACATCCTGAAGGATTGAAATTATTAAGCGATGGTGGAGTAAATATAGCTCCCAATTTAGAAGAAAAGATTGCTATTGTAAAAAATGCCGTAGAAGTTGCTCATTATATGGGTTCTTCTCAACCCAAGGTTGCCCTCTTGGCTGCAGTTGAAACCGTTAATCCTAAAATGCAGGCAGCAATTGATGCAGCAGTAATCTCCCAGATGAATAAAAGAAACCAGATTACTGGTTGCATTGTAGAGGGACCTTTAGCTTTTGATAATGCCGTAAGCCTTGAAGCTGCAAAAATCAAAGGAATAGAATCACCCGTTGCAGGAAATGCCGATATTTTTATTGTTCCCAATATAGAAGCAGGAAACATATTTGGTAAATTACTCACTTATTATTGTGGATATAGAGTTGCCCATGTTATAGTAGGCACTAAAGCTCCAATTCTTATACCTTCTAGAGCAGATTCAGGTGAATTGAAAATGCTCTGTATGGCAATGGCTTTATCCTGTATGAAAGTGTGAATCTTAAGATACTACAAATTGGAAAGACTAGAGAAAAGTGGATCCAGCAAGGAATACAAATGTATCTCACACGCCTGGAACCATATTTGAAGATAGAGGTAGAAGAGATTCCCTCAGTGAGTATCCTTAAAGTAGATTCTCAGGCTGTGGTAAAAGCAAAAGAAGCCTCTAAATGTCTGAAAAGGATAAATTCAGATGATTATGTTATTTTGCTGGATGAACAGGGAGAAGAACAAACCTCATTAGAATTTGCCAATTTCCTTGCCAGCTTATCAGGAAAAAAGAAAATAGTCTTTGTTATAGGGGGAGCTTATGGAACTCATCAAAGTATCAAAGAACAGGCTGATTATTCTCTCAAATTGTCAGCTATGACTTTTACCCATGAAATGGCAAAATTGATTTTATTAGAACAGCTCTATAGAGCAGAGATGATAAACCATAAAAGACCTTATCATTACTAACTTGAGAGGTAAGAGTGATACTAACCGCCTTAGTCGCAGTAGTAGAAAACTTTAAATATGCTCTTGGAATATTGGTTGAAGGTATGGCAGGAATCTTCATTTTTATGGGATTATTCTACGCACTTATTATAATTTTAAATAATATATTTAAGCAAAGGAAAAAACAATGAAAAAAACATCTCTACTGATCCTTTGCCTACTATTGGTTCTACAAATAGCCAATGCCTCTTTCCGAGTTTTAGAAACCAATGAGGAACAAATAATTATTGAATATACTCTGGGAGAATATTCTCTTTCGCAACAGAATGATTATACTTACCTGCTCACATCTGAAATGAATTACAGTATAGAAACAGGGGCACCTATGCTTGCCTATGAAGAGACCAAGATAGGTATTCCGCCATCAGGCTCTGTTCAGGTAACTTTACTAAGTTCCAGTCATCATTCTGTTAAATTAGAAAAGAGAATAATGCCTGTTCCTGAGGTAATGATGGAGCAAGAGGTTTCTTCTTACAGATTTACTATTAATGAACAGCTTTATCTCTTAAGTAAAGCTAATACACCTTTATTGAATTTACTTAATCCCACTTCTTATAGAAGTATAAGTTTTTGTCCCTTAGAAATACATCCCTTTTCCTACGACGGAAATTATAATCTGGAAATAACTGATCAGGCGATAATAAAAATTGAGATTATTGGAAATACCAGTTTACGAAGTATCCTGGAAAAGGATGAATTAACGGACTTGTTCCTTTCTCAACTAATAAATCCAGAACAGGCAAAAAACTGGCAATTGATGTCTCGTTCTCTGGTTGAATATGCAGATTTTTCTCGTTCTGATTATTGGTGGAAAATTGAAACTGATCGGGATGGCATCTTTAAAATTGCTCCTTCTCAACTAACGGGCTTTCCGCTATCTGATATAGACCCTCGTAGTTTCAGGCTTTTTAGCAATAGCGGAGTTCTTTTACCTTTTGCTATCAATAACCCGGGCAATGCTTTCCAGGAAATTCCTATCCAGGTAATTGGAGAAGAAGATGGCAAATTTGACGCTCAAGATTATATATTATTTTATGGCACTAACAGAGATGGAGTAGAAAAAAACCAATCTCTGCAAGACAAAGCTACCTATTATAATCCTTATTCTGGAAATTGTGTTTATTGGCTAACCTTTGGAGGAGAATACAACACCGAACCTTTACGCATCACTACTTTACCAGAGCAACAAACTTGGAACACTCAGACTACAACCTTTGTTGATAATATTCGTTTGGAATCTGAAAATTTGAGAAGAGAAACGATAGGTTTTGATTGGTATATGACTTTGTTATCTGGTAAAATGACTGCTGATTATGATTTCACTATGGAACTTCCAGATTTATCCAATGAGAATAATGGAATATTAAGTTTTTCAATGCGACAAGAAGAAGTTAGCTATATAGCTACTCATAATATTGGCGTTTATGTTAATGGTAATATCATCCCGGCTTCATCAGATTCATACATATTTAGCTGGGAAGGTTTAAATGAATATGAATTTCAAAAATCCATTTCTTATTTTGTACCTGGATCAAATACTATTCGGATAAGGGTACATCGTGATAGAACAGATAATATATTCTTAGATTGGATTAATGTAAAATATACCCGTAATATCGTTAAACATTCAGGTAAACAAACTATAGTAAATCAGTTAGAAAATGAATATGGAATCCCGGTCCGATACAATGTTTCAAGCAGTACTAATTTTACTGCATATCAAATAAATAATTTTAATGAAGCCGCTCTTGTCCCTGTTAAACATATTGCAGAAGCATACTATTATGTGGCATCTGGTAATATAACGACTAAGTATATTCTTACTAATTCAGAATATTATATACCTCCACAGATTCAATTTATTGAACCAGTTGATTTAGTATCTAATCCAGAGCAGGTTGATAATATCATTATTACACCTGATGAATTTGTTAGCCAGGCACAAACACTAGCTGATAAATATGAACTTTATTTCAGTAAACAAAGCAAAGTAGTCAAACAAAGCGACATCTTTATCCAATTCAATGGTGGTCATCCAGATCCAGAAGCCATAAGATTGTTTTTAAGCTATGTATTGCAGAATTATCCTACTCCTCGTATTACTTCTGTAACTTTAATGGGTTTGGGAACTATTGATTGGCGCAATTTCTCTGGTCAAGCTCAACCAAAAAATAAAATAATTGTTTATCAAAGAGATAACTCATCTTCTGATGATTATTTCGTGATGTTAACTCAAGTTTATCATCCCGAGCTTGCTATTGGTAGATATCCCGTTACCAATATAAATGAAATTGATAATATGTTTTCTAACTTCAGCTCTTATGTTGAAAATCCAGTTAGTGGTTGGTGGAAAAATTCAATGGTGTTTTTGGCAGATGACCTTTATAATGGAAGTGAACCTTATTATGAAAACTATCACACGTATCAGACTGAAGCATTATCAAATACTATTCATCCCAGTATCTTGATAGATAAAATCTTTGCCTGGGAATATGAATATGATGAGTTTCAAAACAAACCAAAAGCTCGGGATGATATGATATCTGCTATTAACGAGGGAAGACTTGTCTGGTTATATGTCGGGCATGGGGGTTATGACCAGCTTGGAGCAGAAGATTATTTCAATGGCGCAGTTGATATGGGAAGGTTTAATAATCCCGGTAAACTCACTTTCTTCATTGCTGCTTCCTGTGAAGTGTCTAAATTTGATTATTGGGGATATGAAAGCCTCGGACAAAAAACCGTGCTTCTTAATAATCTTGGAGCTATTGCCTCTTTAGGTGCAACCAGAGTCAGTGCTGCCGGAAGTAATGTGGGACTAACTACTTTAATATTAGACAACCTGGCTAACAAACGTAATCCATTGGGATATTCCATTATTGCAGCAAAAACTGCATACACTCAAAGTACTACAAATGATGCACTCTATGTTTTATTGGGAGACCCCTTGCTCCATATTATCCCACCTATCCGGGATAGCATCATAACTATTAGTGAAATAGAAAATAATAAAGAGAATAGAAATCCATTATATGCAAGACAGCAAGTCCATTTTAATGGAGGTTTCTCCCCCAGCACAGCTGATGGACTTGCCGAAGTTAAAGCCTTCAATAATAAAGTAGTTTATAATTTAGATTCTCAAACTACTATCAGCCATAGAGGTTCTCCTCTTTTTGTGGGAAGGTCTACAGTCAATTCTGGTTCTTATCAAAGTGGTTTTATCGTTCCTGATGATGTTACTACAGGAAATAGCGGTTTAATTGTGTCCTATTTCTGGGATCCTCATATAAAACAATCTTATACTAATTATTACTATCCTTTATCATTAAGTAATGAAGCCATAACTACAGAAAATCCTGATGCTCCAGATATTGAACTTTATCTGGAAAGTATGGATTTTAGACCGGGTGATGTGGTTGGAACCAATCCTATTCTTTATGCCAGAATTTCTGATAGTAACGGTATCAATGTCACCGGTAGTGCAGGACATAATATCTTGCTGATTATAGATAACTCTCTCCAACCAATATCGGTTACCAATCATTTCCTTTATGACACTGATTCATTTACCCAGGGAATTTTGACTTATCCTCTATCGGGTCTAAGCGAAGGTGATCATAGCATACAATTGATAGCATTTGATAACTTTAACCTTCCTTCCGTTGCAACCACTAATTTTCGGGTCCGAAAAGTGGGGGATTTGAATATAGAAAGATTCTTAATTTATCCTAATCCTGTGAAGAATTCTACTAATTTTACCTTTATGCTTTCTCGCAATTGTGAAATCACTGTAGAAATTTTCACTATATCGGGGAAAAAAATATATAGCTATAAAACCAGTGGAAGACAGGGTTTCAATTCTATATTCTGGGATGGCAGAGATAATAAAGGTGATAAATTGGCTAATAACACCTATTTTGTNNTAATATATCATTAAAGGTACTACTATATGCAATTTTATAATCAGCTGAAACATCAAAAGGAAGAGTTTATCACCATAACTCCTGGTGAAGTTAAGATGTATGCGTGCGGTCCTACGGTTTATAACTATTTTCATATTGGAAATGCTCGTGCTTTTATCACTTTTGATGTGCTACGACGCTATCTGGAATTCCGTGGTTATAAGGTTATCTATGTGCAAAATATAACTGATATAGATGATAAAATTATTATCGGTGCTCAAGAAGAAGGAATCCCCTTTAATAAATTTACCGCCAAATATATCCAGGCTTTTCAAGAAGATTGCGCAGCCTTAGGTATTAAACCTCCAACCTACCAACCCAAAGCTACAGAAGTGATTCCAGATATTATTGATGCCATAAAGCTTCAGATTCAAAAAGGCTTTGCTTATGAAGTTGATGGCGATGTCTATTTTGACACTACTGCACTGCCTGAATACGGTATGCTATCTGGTAAAAAGACAGAAGAATTACTCCCTGGAGCACGAGTGGAAGAAAATACTTTAAAAAAGCACCCAGCTGATTTTGCTTTATGGAAGCACAGCAAACAAGGCGAACCTTTTTGGGAAAGTCCCTGGGGTAAAGGACGTCCTGGATGGCATACTGAATGTGTTGTTATGAGCAAAAAATATCTGGGTGAAACCTTTGATATACACGGAGGGGGGATAGATCTTCTCTTTCCTCATCATGAAAACGAACTTGCCCAGGCTTTAGCAATGTCTGGAAAACCATTAGCAAACTATTGGTTATATAATGGTTTTCTAAATATTGAAGGTGAAAAAATGAGCAAGAGCCTCAATAATTTCTTCACTGCAAGAGATATCCTTTCTCATTACAGCGCTGAGGCTATTCGTTTCTTTTTCCTTTCTAAGCATTATCATTCACCCATTGATTTTAATAAAGAAATCATTGAAGAATCAGAACGAGCAGTAAATAACTTCTATTCAGCTTTAAAGAGTGTGAACTATTTAAGTATAGAAGCTCAACCCGATGGTTCTTATGCTGCTCAGGAGCAAGTTTTTATCCAGGCAATGGATGATGATATGAATACTGCAAAAGCAGTAGCAGTACTTTTTGACCTCACTCATCAATGCAAAAATATAAATCTTACTCGTTCTGAACGAGAACAGGCTGCTCTTATGCTGGTCAAATTAGGAGAGGTCCTTGGCTTTTTCCAAAATCTTAGTCAAAAATTGAAAGAAACGCTTCCAGACCTCTCTCAAGAATTAATCCAATTGTTAATTAACTATAGAGAATATGCTCGTAAAGAAAAAAACTGGGCTTTAGCGGATAAAATCCGTGAAGATTTAAACAGTTTAGGTATTGAGTTAAAGGATACTGCTGAAGGCTGTATCTGGACTTTAAAAAGTTAGGAGGAATTATGGCAAAAAACAAGAAAAAAAATATAACTATAGCCATTGTAGCAGTAATAGTAATAATAGCTCTTTATTTTCTAATCAGTGTTATGCAGCCATCTTCCTTGAATAAACCTGAAAGCATTGCCTGGGACGAAACTGGGGCAAGATTTCTAATTTCCAATACGGGTAATGGGAAAATTCTTTATACTACTGATTTCAATCAATATGATATCCTGATTAACGAAGGATTGACCAATCCCCGCGGTATTAAATTCAGAACTGACACTCTTTATGTGGCAGATAACACTGTAATTCAGGTTATAGATGTTAAAGGAGCAAAGATTGTAGAAAGTATTAATATTCCCGGTGCAAAAATGCTAAATGATGTTGAATGTGATAAAGAAGGGCTGCTTTATTGCACCGATACCGGAGCTGATAAATTATTTCTCATCAATCCACATACCAAAGAAATAAAAAGTTTCACCTCTCCTCTAATGACTAAACCCAATGGGATTGTTTTTGATGGTCCTCGTCGTCAGATGTTCATTGTCTGTTTAAAACCTGCTTCTCCTATTCTTGCTTTTAATATAGATACCTATCATTTTAGTATTTTCAAGGAAACTCTTTATGACAATCTGGATGGAATCGCCATTGATGATTTAGGCAGGATTTATTACAGCTCCTGGGGAGAAAAATGTATCTTTATGATTCCACAGGAACAGAATCGTACCATCATCTGGCAAAAAGAATTGAACGCTCCAGCAGATATATATTATCATCTTCCTACTAATGAGATTCTGGTTCCTCTTTTCGAGAACAATGAAATAAAAAGGTTTAAAGCTGATTGATAAATAGAAGTTCACTTTCCCGTTCAAGCAATATAGAACTTAAAGATAAGTCCGTTATAAAATATTTTCCCTCAACTGACACTTATTGGCGAGAGTTTAAAGTCTATGAACGGGGATTGCCAATGGTGCCTGAACTTATATCTTATGAGGAACCTAAATGGATTGAAATTGGATATATAGAAGGGGAACCTTACTTGAATATGCTGCCGGAACCTGAATTAATATACCTTTTAGCGGATACCTTAGGCAATTTTCATAGGGCTACAAGAACTGATAATCTATGTCTCTGTCACTGGGATAATCAACCTTCCAATATTTTATATTCCCAAAATCACATTTGGCTTATTGATTTTTCTGAATCCAAGTTTTCTTTCCCTGAAGATGATATCACGCACTTACTTCTCTTCTGGTGCGCTGAATTTTCACCTGATATTTTATTAACTCTGATTGAAAAATTTATCTATCGCTATCAAATTCATTTACCTCTGAATGCTAATATATGGCAGGATGCTCTAACTCGTAGTTTAAAACGTTTCAATCAAAGACGTTTTTCTTCTGGACATCCCTTGCACCATCTAAAAAAAGAACAGTTTAATCTCAATGTTTCCTATGTATCAAAGCTATTGAGTCCTTCAAGGTCTAATTAAATGCTAATAAATAATCTCGCCATCATAAAATCTTCAAATCAATTGAACAAGGAATTGATAAAATGACTTTTATAGATGTTTTGAACCTGGTTGGTGGTCTTTCACTTTTCCTTTATGGCATAAGTATGATGAGTGATAACCTCCAGGCTGCGGCTGGAAATAAGATGCGCCAGATCCTGAAAAGTATCACCGGTACACCTTTCAAAGGAATGCTGGTAGGACTTGGTGTAACAGCTATTATTCAAAGCAGTTCTGCTACCACCGTTATGCTCATAGGTATGGTTAATGCTGGAATTATGAGTCTCCAACAAGCTGTTGGAGTAATAATGGGAGCAAATATTGGTACCACAGTTACTGCTCAACTTATTGCTTTTAATATTGGAGACATTGCTTATCTTTTTGTAACCCTGGGTATGCTTGGTCTATTCTTCAAAAAAAGCAGAGCGATGGAGCACTGGAGCTTGATTATTCTTGGCTTTGGATTGTTATTTGTAGGACTAAATGTGATGAGCAATTCTGTTATTGATTTAAAAAATTCTGTCTTTGCCCGAAATATCCTTGCTCAAGCAGCTGATTATCCTCTCTTAGCAATTTTTGCAGGAATGATTTTTACTATGATTATTCAGAGTTCTTCCGCTACAGTAGGAATTGTTCTGGTGCTGGCTAATACAAATTTGATATCCTTTGATGGAGCCCTGTATCTTGTATTTGGAAGTAATATAGGAACAACTATAACCGTTTGGTTAGCAGCTTTAACCTCCAGTAGCACTTCCAAAAGAGTTGCTTTAATTCATACATTATTCAATATTATTGGCACTATAATCTTTGCAACTTTAACTTATTTAGGCTATTTTAATAAGCTTATAGATTTAATCACTCCTGGAAATGTGTATGCACATCAAAATGTTGCTCGCCATATTGCCAATGCTCACACCTTCTTTAATTTATGTAACACTTTAATCTTGTTACCTTTTTCTGGAATATTGGTTAAAATTGCTCAAAAAATTATACCCCAGGGTCCTGAAGAAACTATTTCTATGGGAGAACCAAAGTATCTTGATTATCATTTGATCGATGATTCTTATCTCGCTATTGAACAATGTTTAAAAGAAATGAGAGAGATGCTGCGTTTAGTCAGACTTGAATTAAGAACCACTTATGAAGCATTCAAGGATAAAAACTACAAAAAACAAGAAAGTATTTCCAGAATTGAATCGGCTATTGATAACTTACAAAAGGAAATAACAAAATATTTAATTGCAGTAAATGAGAGAACCAATGCAGAAATTATTATTAAAAAGATACCTGCTTTACTTCATACTGTAAATGATATTGAAAAAGCAGGAGACCTGACTGAAGAAGCCAATTATATCCTTAATGAACTAATTCCCTCGCGAAACAATAATCTTACCGACGATTTAAAAAAGATGATTTATGACCTCTATCGTAAAGTTATGGATATGTTGGAACTTTGCATTGAATATCTGGAAGAATTAAAACCAATTTATACCTATAAAATTATTGAACTGGAAGGAAGAATCAACGAAACTCATAGTTCTCTCCGCGAACAGATAATGGATTGTATTCAAAATGGAATATGTAATCCTGTCACTGGACTTCATACTATTGATTTTATAGATACTATGGAGAGAATTGCAGACAAACTAAAAAATTTGGTCAAGGCAGGCAGTCACGATTTCACTTATAATCATTTGAATGATAAACTCTGGGATATAAACAAAGCAGAATTGGATGACAATTAATCCTATTATTCTACGCTTAAACTATTATGGGTAAGGTAATTAAATTTAATCTACTCCAATAACCTGTCTTAATTCTTTTATCTTTTTAGCAGCCAGTTCGCTGGCTCTAACTGAACCTTCTTCCAGGATTCTTTTTATATTATCTGGTTGAGAGATAAGTTCATTATATCTCTCTCTTAATGGCGTTAATTGAGCATTTAAAACTTTAAATAGCTCTTCTTTTGCTTCTTTCCAGCTCATCCCTCCAGCCAGATAGCGTCTACGCAATGCTTCCGTCTGTTCTGGAGTGGCAAAACTACGATAAATGGCAAAAATAGTGCAAGTTTCCGGGTCTTTTGGTTCTTCCACCGTCTGAGAGTTTGTTTTAATTCTCATCACCAACCGATAAAGTTCTTCTTCCGAGGCAAACATCGGAATAGTATTTCCATAACTTTTGGACATTTTGCGTCCATCCAACCCCAAAAGAGTCCTGGTTTCCTCTCTGGCTATAGCTTGAGGAATCTTTAAATAATCCTTACCATAGTTATAATTGAAACTTTGAGCTATATCCTGTGCCATTTCTATATGCTGAAACTGGTCACTTCCAACAGGGACATAATCCGTATCAAATAAGAGAATATCTGATGCCATTAAGACAGGATAGGTATAAAGACCCATATTGACTCCATCATCAGCATCCTTTCCGCTTTCAAGATTGGCTTGCACCATCGCTTTGTAAGCATGAGCACGATTCATCAACCCCTTGGGAGTAAATGCCATTAATATGACCATTAGCTCAAAAGTTTGGGGTACCAGTGATTGTTTATAGAAAAGCACTTTCTCCGGGTTTAAGCCGCAGGCTAACCATGCAGCTGCAATTTCCAGTGTCATTTTTCTGATTTCCTGGGGATCTTTACAGGCATTCAATGCATGATAGTCAGCTATAAAATACCTGGCTTCGCAAGTCTTAGCCAGTTCTAAAGCTGGACGAATAGCACCCACATAATTTCCTATATGTGGCACACCCGTAGGTTTTATTCCAGTTAGTGCGACTTTCATTTTTCTCCTTCTTTAATCATTTCTCCAAATAAATCTGTTCCTATTGTATCTATTAATCTTACCGGATATATTTTACCTAATTTAAGATGGTTCCCTTTTACAAATGTTATTCCATCTACATCCGGTGCTTGAAACCAGGTTCTTCCAATATAATTAGCTTCTTCTATATCATCTGCAAAATCTTCTATTAAAACATAGGTAGTCTTACCTATATAAGATCCAAGCATTTCTTCCATAACAGGTTGGTGAAGATTCACTAATTGATTGAATCGTCTCTGGATGGTTCTGCTTGGAATCTGATTTCCCATTTTTGCAGCTGGAGTACCTTCTTCTCTGGAATAAGGAAAGATTCCCAGATAAAGAAAAGGAGTTGCGATAGCAAAATTCTTTAACAACTCAAAATCCTGCCTGGATTCACCTGGAAATCCTATCATTAAGGTTGTTCTAAGAACCGATTGAGGAAGCTTATGCTTTATCTCATCAAACATTTCTTTTAATTCCGTAGAACTTTTTTTTCTTCCCATAGCTTTTAAAATTGAATCAGAAATATGCTGAATAGGAATTTCAAAATAGGACAAGAGCTCTGGATGTTTTTCCCAGAGCTCCAACCAGGAAGTCTCAAAATGGTCAGGATGCATATAAAGCACTCTAATCCATTGATATTTATTAAGGTTTATTAGCTCTTCCAGCAATTCAGGCAGAGCTTTATAGCCATAGAGGTCTACCCCATAATTTGCTGTATCCTGTGCAATAACAATTAGTTCGGAATAATGATGATCCCCTTCATCTGCTAATTCTCTTGCCTCTTCCACTAACTTTTCTATAGGAATGCTTTTCATCTCACCCCGAATTGAGGGAATAGTACAATATGTGCAGTGATTGGAACAACCATCACTAATGAGTAAATAACGATGATAAGCTTCGTCAATATAAGTTCTTTTATATTTTCCCTGAGAGGTAAGCCCGAGCCATTTTTCCATTGCTACAAAATCTTTCAATCCAATCCAGGTATCAACTTCAGGAAAAGCTTCCTGGAATTCTTCCAAACCTCTTTTCATCAAACAACCTGTAACGACAAGTTGCTTTATCTCTCCTACTTTTTTCATTTCAACCAATTCTGAAAGAACCTGTTTCCCTTCTTTTAAAGCAGCTTCAATGAATGAACAGGTATTAACTAAAACCAGGTCTATAGGTTCTCGTTCATCCCAGGATTGATAACCTGCTTTTTCCAGAATATTAGCAAATGTCTCACTATCTACGAGATTTTTTGAACAACCTAAGCTTACTATATAATAATATTTCATTCCAGTAAATGAATAAAAAGCCCTGAACGCAGTTTTGGTTCAAACCAGGTGGACTTAGGAGGCATAATCTCTCCTGCATCAGCGATTCTCATTAGTTCATCTACTGATGTGGGATACATTGCAAAAGCTACAGCTTCTCTTCCACTATTGACTCTTCTCACCAGTTCTTCCAATCCTCTTATGCCACCTACAAAATCTATTCTTTTATCTCTTCTCGGATCAACTATCCCCAAAATAGGATTTAATAGATTATTTTGTAGAATAGAAACATCTAAAGAAGCTACAGGATTGTTGGCTTCCCAGGTGCCGAAACGAGGCCTAAGACAGTACCAGCTGTGCGCAAGATACATACCAATCTCATGCTTATGAGTTGGATTAAAAACTCTTACTCCCGATAATTTAGTTACTTCAAACTTATCTTCCACTAAATGCAAAAAAGTTTCTACCGTATGATTATTTAAATCCCGCACTATTCTATTATAGTCGTAAATCTTGAGCTGATTATCCGGAACAATAACAGCCATAAAGAAATTGAACTCTTCTTCTCCAGTATAATCTGGATGTTGCTGACGACGTAATAATCCAACTTTAGCAGCAGAAGCTGTACGATGATGTCCATCTGCTACATACAGACAATCCAATGCTTCAAAACCTTTTTGAATAGCTTCAATATCATCTTTGCTATCTATTAACCATAGAGAATGACTGATACCATCATCAGCTACAAAGTCATATTCAGGAGTATGGCTTTTTTTAACTCTTTCTACCACTTCATTTATAGTATCTTGATGCTTGTAAGTCAAAAAAACAGGAGAAGAATGGGCATTACAGGCATCTATATGTCGGATACGGTCCTGTTCTTTATCTTCTCTGGTCAGCTCATGTTTTTTTATCACACCAGACATATATTCATCCACAGAAACCAATCCTACTAAGCCATTCTGCTCTCTTCCATTCATAATCTCACGATAAACATAATATCTGGGTTCAGTATCCTGTTTCATATAGCCCTCTTGCAGATAACGATAAAGATTTTCCCGAGCTTTAGCATAAACTGCTGGGTCATAGAGATCAATTTCCGGTGGTAAATCTACTTCTGGTTTTTCCACCCGGATGAAACTCAAGGGATGTTTTTGTGCTTCAATTCTGGCTTCATCTGAATCCATTACATCGTAGGGCAAAGAAGCTATCTCCGATGCATATTCAGGCAATGGACGGACGGCTTTGAAAGGTTTGAAGGTCGCCATGATTATTCTCCTATATGTTTTTTATTGATAATATACTTCTAAAACTTTTATCATATTTATATGGTCTTGAACACCTACTGTTTCACGAACTGAATGCATTGCCCAGAGAGGATTACCTACATCAACAACAGGAATGCCCAGACGAGAAGATATAATATGTCCTACAGTACTACCACAAAGTAAATCACTGCGAATAATATAGGTCTGACAGGGAACTTCTGCCATTTCACACAATCGTTTAAACCTTTGACTGCTCTCCAGATTAGTCGCATAATTATAATTCGCATTCCATTTTATTACAGGTCCTCCATTCATTGCAGGAGCATAACTAGGATCATATTTTTCCGGATAGGATGGATGATAGGAATGTGCCATATCGCCTGATATGAGAAATGACTTACTTAATATCCTCAGATATTCTTCGCGTGAATATCCTTTTGTAATAGCTATCCTTTCCAATATATTCTCTAAAAAAGAAGAATCAGCTCCTTGTCTCGTTTCAGAACCAATTTCTTCATTGTCAAATAAAGCAGCTATACAAGTGCTCTCAGGATTTTCAACTTCTAATATAGCACTTAAAATAGAATGAGTCATTCCCAAATTATCCAATCTGGCACTCATTATCAAACTCTGGTCTAAGCCACAAAGTTCGGCTGGTTCAAAATCATATAAAAATAGTTCACTCCCAAAAATATTATCTATAGCAACTCCTAATTCGGCGGATAAAGCTTCCATTAACGGATTTTTATCGCTTTCTTTACTCTGTAATATCGCTTTGAGATGAGTTTGCCTATTATATTCAAAACCTTTATTTATCTCTCTATTAAGATGAAGTGCTGCATTGGGTATTACTGCTACTGGTTGCTTCAAATTTACTCGTAGAATTTTAAGATTATCTTCTTCTTTAACTGCAACTCTTCCTGCAATTCCTAAACTGCGATCAATCCAGGAGCTTATTATTGGACTTCCATAGACCTCTACTGATATACTTGTGATACTATTTTCAGTTTTTATGCTTTCAGGTTTTATCTTCAAACTGGGACTATCTATATGAGCAGCACCAATTTTATATCCTGTATCCAGAAGATTGTTGCTTCCTAAAGTGAATGCTACAACACTTGTATCACGACAAACATAATATTTACCACCATCTTGCAGTGACCATTGTTCTTCTTCTTTTAATTCCTTAAAACCACTTTCTTCCAACCTTATAATTATTTCGTTGGACGCTTGTATTGCGGTTGGTGAATCATTAAGAAAGTTCAGAAAATCCACAATTTTCTTATTCATTTTTTTTCTCCTGGACTATTTTAATATTGCCTTCTTATTTTATACCCTAAAACCTGTCAAAGAAATTAAAGCCTATAATTATTATTTTGAATCTTATATCTCCAATAAATACAGAACAAATTATACAATCTAACATATTAGATACCAATTAGATATAAATACATAATGATGGATAATTATAATGAAACATTTTGAAAAATACCTAGATTAATATATCTTGAATTTTCATCCAATGATTTTTTAGCTTGACATAGATTTATTCTATATAATCTTTTCTATAATTAGCATAATAAGATAAGTTATGTTGTATATCTCTTTTTATTTGTAGTAAGTTACAGATTGAAAGAAAGAAGGATAAACGCCTGGCTTATTTTTTATCTTGCTAAAATATTTATCTATATGAAGGAGTTAAGGACAATGAAAACAAAACTTTTCTTTATCGCCCTGTTTTGTTTGTTTTTGTTTATCTTTGGTGCTTGTCAAAAAGATGATGAGAATCATCAACCGATTAACACTGACATTGTAACCGCTCTGAATAATTACTGGCAGTATCAAACAGATTTAACTTCAACTTTAGAATCACATGATGGCACAATGAATAATATTCAAAATGCCATTCTAAATCTAGGAAATAAATCAAAAAAACAGGACCCATTCACTGAAATTGATGGTATGGTAGACGACTATTATAATCAGTGTAATGTCATTGCTGATCATTTTTCTGTTTTAGTTCAAGCGGAAGATGCCATTGTTCCTTATGGAGAGAGTAAAGGATTATTATCAAGTGTGGCAAAAGGTATTTATAATAAGGCAAAGGATACAGTTGTATCTGGTGGAAGAATGGTGCGTTCTGGTTGGAGAGTTTTAAGTGGTAAAAAAAGTATCCGTCAGGTTTTAAATGACCCTGAATCTGGCATTCCATTACTTTCAGGCTGGGCAGAAACTATTCAAAAACGTAATAATGCTCGTGATGCTAAGATTCGGGAAATGATACTAAACTGGAATCCAAACACTTCCCCTGAAGATTGTAATTATACTATCCCTTATGATGACTTACCTGGTAATACTCCTCAGGAAAAAGCCAACGCTTATCTTAATTTAAGTGATGAAGACCCCATAAAAATGCAAACTCGCTCCGGTGTTATGCTATGGAGCGATGATGAAAGACAAGCTACGGCTGAAACAGCAAAAGAACTTGGAGAAACAGGAGTTAAAGCTGTAGGCGATGCTTATGGTGGAGATGCTGGTGAATGGACCAATGAAGTACTGGATCAAATGATGGAAGAGGATGAAACTCCTCAGGATGCTGGAACTCTTAATCTCAATGTCAATTCTTCAGAAAGTGGAAATCCTCCTATTGAAACAGGTAAAACGCTAATTATTTCCCGCTCTAATATGCCTGAAGATGATCCGCGCATTACTATCATTATGAATGCACCTCAAAATCTGGAACAACAATTACCCGAAGGAGAATATCAGGTTATTGCCCTCGCTCAAGATTTCATCCGTGGCGTATATGATAATCTGCAAATAGCAAGAGCGGGATTGACTGAAGTTGCTACCAATCTTCTCAAACTAGCTGAAAATGCCATCATTATTGAAGATTTAACTGTTAACGAAGGATGTGTAACCGTTAATCAACCAGTTCATGCTCATATTACCTGTGTTAGCACTGTCGGGCAGGCTCTTTCTTTTCAGTGGTCTGTTTCCGGAGGTAATTACACTGGTTTTAAAGCAAATGGAACGGATTTAACTTTCACTCCTACAGAAGAAAAGGAATACACCATCTTAGTTGAAATTTCTGATAATTTAGGTAATCATAAATCCAGAAGCATTAATATTGCTTCATCTGGAGGAAGATTAGTTATTGATGATTGGGAAATTGTATCTGAAAACTTTATTGATGAGAAACTCAATCCTGGAGAAAGCGCTACTATTAAACTCTATGTTAGTAATACCGGCACAACAGACCTGACTGGTTATCACAATGTTTTAGCTTCAAGTGGTTTTTCTTCATCCTTTAGTCCTTCCAATGTATCTATTGAAGCCGGAGAAACCTTACCTGTAAGTGTGCCAATCACTATTAATAAAGAACTTAGCCAAAATCAACTGACTCTTCAATATCAATTTACCACCCAAAATCAGAACAATGACAATGTACTCATTACTGATACGATTGAGCTTCCAGTTGAATTTTATGTCACAATAAATGAAATCTCTGATCTTGTCACTGACCGTATAGTCAATATCAGTGGAAAAATCGCCAATCCACAATTGACAACTGCTTTACTAATTCTGGATAATGATAGCGAGCATGCTTTTGACCTCAATGTAGTTAATGGAAATTTCTCTCAGGAAATAGTATTAACCGGTTCAACCGAGCAAGTTCAGCATTCCGTTTATGTTGTAGCTGTTTCTGGAGCTCTACAAGCTGAAGACACGATGACTTTTTCTTCATTAGTACCATTAATGGCACTACATTGTACCCTAACCTGGGATACTTATGGAACGGATGTTGACTTTTGGATTACTGACCCTAATGGCGAAAAATGTTACTGGGCACACAGAAATACAGTTAGTGGATTAGCTCTTGATGTAGACGATGTCAATGGCTATGGACCTGAAAATATTACAACTCAAAATGTAATCCCAGGGGATTATTATGTACAAGTTCATTATTACAGTGACCATGATAGTGAAAATGCTATCGGCACAAACTGTGTAGTTGTAATCCAGCAAGGAGAACAAGCTCCAATTAATTATTATGGCTTTTTATCCGATAGCGGTGATTTATGGGATGTGACTACTTTGCATTTTGATGCAGGAAAAGGATGGAGTATTAAAGTTACTGATAAGCACTCTAAAGTTAATGCTTCCACACTTCCTCCTAAATAATGCCGGAGATGTTATCTTAATTATATAGCTTATCACTTGTTTTTCTAAATAGTGATGGCGAAGTGAATATATGTAATTATCTTTTTAATAATATATAAAGCAATAATTAGGTAGATTATTCAGGTGGATAGAATAAAAAATGTTATCTGGTGACTGTTAATATTCTACAAAACATACCATAATAGACCTAAACGCTGCTATTCATATAAATTGAATAGCAGCGTTTTCTTTGGAGATGAACCTACTAATTTCCATCCCAAACAAAAAAATATATATTTGAAAGCTAATATTTTTTTTATATAGCATAAGATATTTTAAAGCTAATAACCCTATTCTTAACAAAATCATCAATCTTCTTAAATCATTTTTCTTTCACCTAGTTGTGATATATTTCTCTGTCCTTTCACTTCCCCATTTTCAACCAATTTTAGTAATCTTTTTCAGATCAAATAATTATAGTGCTCTCCTATCTCTTTCCTGACTCTCTCCTATTACTTTTGACAGGGAAGAGCTAAGATAAAGGCAGGATAGAGATACTATCAAGTATTTCAAAAATATTGAGAATATTAAATAATCAATGAAGATAACTAGGGACTTTATAAAGAAATAATAATACATAAAGCTATGGATTGCTGGAGTTGGACTTGACAAAAATTTGATTATAGTTTAAAGTAAATAATAATAAAATCTTGATAAGGGATACAGATGACTAAGAATGAAACAAATATGAATAATAGAACAAAGCAGTGGCAACACCTGGCAATTCTATTGGCAGCTCTGGGAACAGGTTACCATCTTCATAGTGTTGCCTGGGAATTGGCAGGACTTTCAGCAGTAACCCTGTTGCTTTTCTTTGTGCCTATTGCTCTGGGAAAACAAAATCAACTCCGTATTCCTATAGCCATACAACTCATTCTATTAACAATGAGTTACTTACCTATTATTTACTCACCTATAACATCTATCTCACATTTTGAATTTATACTGCATTGTGGTTCATCTCTCACTACTGCGGGAATAGGCTTTCTGTTAATATATTCTCAGAGCGGTTATGATATGGGAGAACCGGTTTTAACCATATCTTTTATTGCCTGGTTTACTCTCTGTTTTGCTATAACGGCAGGAGCTTTATGGGAAATTGTGGAATTTATAATAGATTCTCTTTTTAAGACTGATATGCAAAGTTCTCGCTATCTTGAGACCATATATGGAATAAAGGATACTCGTCTGGGAGTTTTAGATACTATGCAGGACTTATTGATTAATGGAATTATATCTCTTCTCGCATTTTATGCAGTTAAGATAGGAATGGGTATTGCTTATAATAGAAAAAATAAAGATATAAAACTAAAAGTTGACGAAGCGATAGAATAATTTTTACTCTATTTCAAGTAAAAAAGAGAGGCTCAAGTTCAATTAGAGTGGGTAAAGAAAAAACTTGAGAGGAACTATAATCACATAAAATA